>Ga0228609_1000079_pt1 | contig 50647 bp, 45 predicted proteins | sample 10DmetaG_FD_190068 | JGI IMG/M metagenome (GOLD analysis project Ga0228609, IMG submission 190068) | Seawater microbial communities from Monterey Bay, California, United States - 10D | ecosystem: Environmental > Aquatic > Marine > Coastal | place: USA: California | collected 2016-11-10 | reverse complement strand
CGATACATTTCATCAATATTTTCACTTTCTGTAGGTTCAATCATCATGGTTCCGGGCACGGGAAAGGAAACCGTTGGAGCATGAAAACCATAATCCATTAATCGTTTTGCAATATCGACGACCTCAATACCCACTTCTTTGAAGGACCTGCAGTCAATAATGAGTTCATGAGCTGCTCTTCCTTTAACACCAGTATATAAAATTTCGTAGGCCCCCTCAAGACGTTTTTGGATATAATTGGCATTTAAAATGGCAATTTCTGTAGCTTTTTGTAATCCAGACCCACCCAACATTTTGATATAAGCATACGAAATGAGGCAGGCTAATGCAGAGCCAAATGGGGCGCCAGAAATAGCAGTGATTGCTTGATCTCCTCCTGTTTGAATGACAGGATTCCCAGGTAAAAAAGGGGCTAAATGTTTTGCAACACAAATGGGTCCCACACCCGGGCCACCTCCACCATGGGGAATCGCAAATGTTTTATGTAGATTTAAATGGCAAACATCAGCACCAATTGCTGCCGGACTGGTTAAGCCTACTTGCGCATTCATGTTTGCACCGTCCATATACACCTGACCCCCGCAGTCGTGAATGAGTTGGGTGATGTCCTTTATTTTAGTTTCAAAGACCCCATGTGTACTTGGATAGGTGATCATTAAAGCAGAGAGATTTTCTTTGTGTAAGAGTGCTTTTTCTTGTAAATCGTACCAATCTATATTTCCTTTTTCATCGGTCGCGGTAACCACTACTGTCATTCCAGCCATTACCGCTGATGCTGGATTCGTTCCGTGTGCAGATGCAGGAATGATGCAAATATTTCTATGATAATCTTTTCTTGATTCATGATAGGCGCGTATCACCATTAAACCGGAATATTCGCCTTGTGCACCCGAGTTGGGTTGTAGTGAAGTTGCATCAAATCCTGTAATTATATTGAGTTGTTCGGTGAGATGCGACAGCATTTTTTGGTACCCTGCCGCTTGATTGATCGGAACAAAAGGATGAATTCCCCCCCAATTGGGATCACTCAAGGGAAGCATTTCTGAGGCCGCATTGAGCTTCATTGTACAGGATCCCAGTGAGATCATCGAATGGTTTAGCGCTAAATCTTTTCGTTCTAGTGACTTGATGTACCGCATTAAAGCCGTTTCAGAGTGATAAGAATTGAAAACAGGATGTGTTAAAAAAGAACTCTTTCTAAGGTCATCTTTTGGAAGTTTAATCGAAGCTGCCTCGTTTGAAGAAGTAACATGCTCTTTTTTTAGATAATCACAAAAGACGTTTACAATTTGATCAACTTCTTGATCAGAAGTAGTTTCGTTGAGTGAAATACAAACGGTATTTTCATCAGGGTAATAAAAGTTAATTTCTTTTTGCTCGGCTATACTTTTAATTGCTTTTGCCTCAGTCTCAACGGATAGGGTATCAAAAAAAGATTCATTTTTTTGATTCAAACCTAAGGCTTCTAATTTTTGATTCAGTAGTGAAGCTTTTTGATGGATTCCATTAGCAATGTATTGAAGTCCTTTAGGTCCATGATACACGGCATACATTCCAGCCATGACTGCCAAAAGCACTTGAGCGGTACAAATATTGGATGTAGCGCGATCTCGTTTAATGTGTTGCTCTCTGGTTTGCAATGCCATACGGAGTGCAGGATGTTCATCTAAATCACGGGTTTGACCAATAATTCGACCTGGAATATTTCTTTTGTAATGTTCTTTAGTCGCAAAAAACGCGGCGTGTGGCCCTCCGTATCCTAGTGGGATTCCGAAGCGCTGTGTGGTTCCTACAACAACATCTGCTCCCTGATTTCCAGGTGCTTCGAGGAGAACTAAACTCATGATATCCGCTGCAACCACAGTACAGATGTTATGTTCTTTAACATCTTGAATCCACTTCTTTAAATTTGGAATTGCACCTTGTTTTCCTGGATATTGAAAAATAGCACCAAAAAAATGTTCTCCAAAGATTTGATTTTCTGGATCTCCAATGATTAATTCAATTCCTAGAGGAGTTGCCCGTGTTTTTAATAGGGAGAGTGTTTGGGGTAAAACATTTTCATCCACAAAAAAATGAGAGGCTTTATTTTTTTTCTGTTCCCGTGAACGCGCTCCAAAGAGCATCGTCATTGCTTCAGAGGCAGCCGTACTCTCATCCAATAAAGAAGCGTTGGCAAGTTCCATTCCCGTTAGATCACAAATCAGGGTTTGAAAATTAAATAAAGCTTCTAATCTGCCTTGAGCGATCTCAGCTTGATAAGGTGTATATGCTGTATACCACCCTGGATTTTCCAATATATTTCGCTGTATAACGGCAGGTATAATGTCTGCATGATATCCTAGACCAATGTAAGTATCATAGAGACTGTTTTCTCGCCCTAGCTTTTGAATTATTTTTGAAAAAGCAAATTCACTAATCCCTTCAGGTAAATCTAGACCAGTATCCAGGCGGATTGCCTCTGGAATCGTTTCTTCAAGCAGTTGCTCAATGGATTCCAAACCTATTTTAGTTAGCATTTTCTTAATCTCCTCCTCATTTGGTCCTATGTGTCTTTCAACAAAATTATCCGTTCTCATACGTTCTAAATTTCAACAAAAATAGAATATCTGTTGGACATTTTTTTGTTCTTTTTCAGGATCTTATTTTTTTTTTATAAAACAAAGGTCAACTCCTGTAAAGTTTCGATCTTTACAGGTGTTAAAATTTTTCAAATTTTGTTTTGATTTTTATATTAAATCCAGTATTCATGTGGCTTTAGCTGTCACATGCTTAGGAAGTTTAACGGTTGGTTTAGTGCCTGAAAGTGATAGTCAAAAGTTGTTAATATTTATTTTTTTTAGCACGCTTTTTACGTATAATTTCATCAAATATTTTCCTCTTTTTTTTTCAGGCGCAACAAGAAAGAATTCTGCTGGAATCCTTTCACTTTCTTCCATCAGCGGCCTAGTTGCTTTTGGGATATTTTTCACTCTTAATTTTGAGACCAAAATTTTTGTAATTTTTGGAGGGTTCTTGGTGATTGTTTATACCATTCCTTTTTTTGGTGAAACTTCAAATTGGAGAAATAAAAAGGGTTGGAAAATTCATTTAGTAGCACTCTGCTGGGTACTTTTAACAGTTGGAGCTCCTCTAGCTTTTCTAAACAATCTTTCTTTTGCCTTATTTTTAAAAGGGTCTCTCATTCAGTTTATTTATGTTTGGGTGGCTACACTGCCCTTTGAGATTAGAGATGTTTCTACCGACGATTTAAGCTTGAGAACCATTCCTCAGCAGTTTGGAATTCATAAAACTAAAATAATAGGTTTACTTCTGCTTGGCATTGGATTGTTTGTATCCGTTTTTTTATACAATTTCATGGATGTAATTCCCATTTTGATCGCCTATGTAGTGCTTGGGATTTCTCTTTATTATAGCACTCCAGAAAAGTCGAAATATTATACTAGTTTTTGGATTGAGGGAATTCCCATGATTTGGTGGTTAAGTTTTCACCTAATTTCTTATTTTTATTAAAACATTTTTATGAAAAAATTCATCCTAATTTTATTTATTGCATGTTCTCCCAGCCAAAATAAAATAGAGGTTGTTGATAAAGAAGCGTACCTAAATCTCATGGAAAAGCAATTTCAAATAATTGATGTAAGAACGCCAACAGAATATGAAGAAGGGCATATTGACAATGCGCTGAATGTTGACTATAAGAGTGCTGATTTCACAAAAAATATTTCTGAGTTTGATAGAAACAAAACACTTTTAATTTATTGTCGCTCTGGAAATCGAAGTGGTAAGGCATCAAAAATAATGGATTCCCTTGGGTTTACTAAAATCTATGATTTAGAGGGTGGTTTCATGAATTGGTAATTTACCGCTTTTCAAGTTGTTTTTTCAAATGATCAATTTCATCTTGCTGTGTTATAAGTGCATTTACTAATACTGGAATAAGCCCAATGTAATCGATACTTTTATGTTTTTCTTTGTCGTTGAGTGTTGTAACGAGTTCAGGAAAAATCTTTTCAAATTCATCAGCCATAAAACCAAATCGCTTTTTAGATGGAATTGTTTTTAATTCATATTGATAAGTTTTTATTCTTTTGAGGGTTTCAATCCCATGTTTTAATTTGGAAGAATTTGTTTTTACTCTTTTATCCGAAATAACTGTAAATCCAGGACCAGTCCAAACTCCACTGACTTGAGTAGTTCCATTTTTTAGCATGACCAATGCATTTGATCTGTTTGCTGTTGAACTTCCGGTTCCATTTCCAATTACAAAGAGACGATCTAAGGGATTCCAATCTCTTGTCCCGCCAAGGCTGGTCACCCTTGTGTTATAACTTCCAATGACGGTTTCCGTTCTACTGCTTGCCTCGGTTCCTTGACCAAAAGTAGTCGTATACCATGCCGAAGCTTCGGTGCTTATTCCAAACGCAGTAGCATTGAACCCAGAGGCGATTGTGTTTCTCCCCATAGCGACAGAGTAGGTGCCAAGATTTGATGTATCCCACTGATCACTTTGAGCAACGCCTGCTCTAAAAGCTCCCTTTGTTTTAGAGAAAAAGAGGCGCTTATTGTCTTGTGTTGTGGAGGAATCATTTTCCAAGCGATCACTTCCAAATACAAAGTTTTCATTCATCCAATCCCCATCCCGATTGGAAATGACTCCAGCATTCTTACTGAAAGGACTTTTTTTAGTTTCTACTTTGATTACATTAGAGGCGGTCAATGAAAATTCTAAAGAACCACTAGTGGTCCATTGGACGGTATTTCCGTTGCTTATTTCAAGGGCTAAGGTTTGCGAATTGACTCGAGTTAAATTTAATTGCTGTTCATCAGTATTGTCTCTAAAGGTTGCTAAATCAATTGTTCCTCCTCTTTCTAACATTAGCGTAGAACTACTCAAAGAAATTCTTTGATTGTCGGGATTGGGTTCAGGGAGAGTTACTTTTAACGGTATTTGGCTGTCATTTTCCAGAGAGAGAAATAGAGTATTACTGACCAATTGAAATTGATCTATTTTTTGTTCATCTGTGTTTTGATTCAAATGAGACAAATTGATGCTTCCCCCACGTTCTAACATTAATGTGGAACTAATTAGGGAGAGTTGTTGCGCATCAGTATTAATAGAAAGTAGAGGATTTAAATCAACCGATCCTCCATTTTCTAAAAGGAGTTGGGTTCCATTTAGCTGAAGTTGTTGGGCACTATTTTTATTTAAAAGAGGAGATAAATCGACTGAACCGCCTGCTTCTAGTTTTAGAATACTTCCTTCAAGACTTATTTTTTGTGTATCGGTATTGTCTAAATAAAGGCTCAAATCAATCTTATTTTCAGGAGAAAATGAGAGTCTGTTATCCACCAATGAAAGTTGGGGAAGATGAGATGAAATGGGGATCCATTTTTGTTGTATTGATGAATAAAATTCAAAAGTATCTATATCGGTATTAAAAATTAGAAGACCGTTGGGAATTTCCGCAAAAGCGATTTGATCTCGTTCCAAAGAGGACATTCTGGGAAGAAGAACTCCTTGTTCTTTGCTTTCGATTTCAAAAATAGCAGCAGGGTCTATAGTTAATGGATTGTCACCCATTTTAATTTGAGATGAAACCGCTGTAGCGTCAAAGATTAAAAGGATAAGAAAGAGCATGATGGAAGGGGAAATATTTTTCATGAGGAATAGGTGTTATCATAAGACTTCGTTGGTTGCGTTTTGTTTTTTTAGTTTAAACTGTAGATAAATAGAATGATTGTTTAGCTTTAATTCAGAATTTAGGGCAAATGGAAATTGGAATGCATATCCAAGACTGAGTACTCTTTTTGAATGAAATAAAAAGCCAATTCCCATGCTTTTTTCCGAATTCATTCCAAGGTATATTTCGCCAAAACGAAGAGAAAAACTTCCTTTGGCTTGAGCGATAATTTCATTAATTCCTAAGTTGTGAAACTGAAGGCTGACTTGTAGTAAGTTGCTGCTCCCAATTCTTTGGGAAGTCCATCCTATTTCGCTGAAATAATAAAGTCGGTTGGGGAGAAAAAGTTGAATGGGACGACGTCCCAAAAGGCGAGGGAAAGACCCTTGAAAAGAGAAATTGGCAGCATTCAGATGAAACCCTATTCCTAAGTTTGGAATCAAGTGTGTTTTTTTTTGAAGCAAAGGATCAACTGCAACCCCATCTACCGAACGCAAATAATCGAAATTCAATTCATAAAAATCTCCACCTCCTTGAATTCCAAGATGAAGAATCAGTAAAGAATTGAGCTGTATCGGATATGAAAATTGACCCAAAAATTGGGTGCTATTTTCCACAAAACGATTTCGGTTTCGAATTAAACCACCAAAATTGATTTTTTTAGTTTTGCTAAAGGATTCAAAAAATAAGGTTTGCTGCTTCGGAGCATCCTTAATTCCTAACCATTGACTATCGATAACAAGCCCTAGGTTGGTTTCTTTTTTAATACTAATCAACGCTGGATTGATCCCTTGTGTTTGTTTTGGAAAAAGAAGAAGAATAGTTTGCTCTTGACTAAAGCTGAAAACTGAAAAGCCAATTAAAAAACCCAAAAAAGAATACTTTTTGAAATCCATAATCATTGTCTTTTAATGTAGATCCAACCGCTCTTTTCAGTGGGAGGTATGCCATCCAGCTCAAGGGTGTAGAAGTAGCTCCCATCGGGTAAGGGTTTTCCTGATTGAAGTGCGGTTCCGTCCCAGTCATTATGATACGCTCCAACATTAGAAAAAACTAAATCTTGTTGGAGATCATAAACTTTAATTTCACTAGAGAAAGTAAATGAGTATCCTTGAATTTTCCAAGTGTCATTTATTGTGTCATTATTTGGGGTAATCACTTGACTAACCAGTTTCTCCTCGCGTGTTTCTTTTTTGTTGATTAAGTAGGTCAGTGCGGTATACTTGTTTAATGCGATGGGTTCAGTTCCAATACTTGATCCATATTTTAGACTTAATGGATTTTTAGGTGTAAAAGAATTTGAAATTAGACTTGATACGTATTTTCCCCAACTTTCAAGAAATAGCAAACCTAAATTCAATGCATTGATATCCTCATTAAAATTGATTAAATTGAATAGTTTATGTTCTGGCCACCAAAACGTTTGAATTTTCGCATAGGGATTCCCAGAAACTTTCCAGCTCCAAAAATGAGAATGTGGAATTTGAAATTGTATTGAATTGTAAAAATACGTTCGGTTCAAGGTTTGATTGTATTGAACTTGCACGTAGTTTTTATTTCCAGTCATATAGAATGTGATCGGGCTAAAAGTGTCGAAATCTCCTATAGGAAAAGTAAAGATACCCTCGTGATAGACACGTACAATTCCGTCTATATATGATTTTTCATCAAGTTGAGTCCACTGGCTTTCTGAACCAAAAGAGACCACACCTGGAGGTTCTTGTCGATAAGTTTTTATTTTTCCTTGATTAAAATAAGTCTCCTTGAAAGCAATGTGAAATTCTTTATTTTGACCTACGTATATATCACCAAAAAAGGAAACTTGACACCAGGAATGGGTGGTGTAAAAAAAGAGTATAATTCTTAGTATTGAGGGTTTGATTTGGGACATGCCTCTTAGATTAGGAAAAATAATCAAAAAGGTAAAAAAAAATTTTTATAAAATCAAGCCAGACCAGCTCTGCGGAGTAAAGCGGCAGGGTCAGGTTCTTTTCCTCGAAAGCGTTTGTATAAATCCATAGGGTGTTCAGTCCCCCCTTTTGAAAGGACATTTTCCGCAAAAGAATTCGCGGTTTCTGGATCAAAAATTCCTTTTTCTAAAAACAATTCAAAAGCATCTGCATCTAAAACTTCAGCCCATTTATAGCTGTAATAACCAGCAGCATACCCCCCTTGAAAAATGTGTGAAAACGAAGTGCTCATACAATTTTCTGGGGTGTCAGGAGTAAATTGTAATGGGCTTATTTGCTTTTTTTCATGAGCTTTTACCTCCTTGATTAAATGCGCGTCTTTATCGTGAAATGAAAGATCCAAATATCCAAAACTCAACTGTCTGAGGGTTTGTAGTCCTTGTTGAAAATGAGCGGCTTTTTTAATTTTTTCAATATATCCCTGTGGTATAATTTCATCGGTTTCATAATGCTTTGCAAAGAGCGCCAAGGCTTGGGGTTCATAGCACCAGTTTTCCATAATTTGGCTTGGAAGTTCTACAAAATCCCAATATACACTGGTTCCACTCAGGCCGCTATAATTGGTGTTTGCCAATATTCCATGAAGGGCATGTCCAAATTCATGAAATAATGTGGTGACCTCTTGGAAAGTCAATAGCGAAGGTTGTGTTTTTGTTGGACGTGAAAAATTACAAACAATAGAAACATGAGGACGTTGCCCTTTTTTTTGTGAGCGATAACTGGTCATCCAAGCACCGTTTCTCTTTCCAGGACGCGGGAAAAAATCAGTGTAAAGTAGGGCGAAAAATTGATTGTCTTTTTTGACTTCATATACGACTACCTCTTCTTGATAAGTGTCTATTTCTATAGTTTTATGAAAACGTAAACCATAAAGTTTTTCTACAATTTCAAACAATCCATTTAACACTTTATCTAATGGAAAATAAGGTTTTAGTTCTTGTTCATTCAAATCAAATTCTGCTTGTTTTAATTTTTCAGCAACAAAAGCAGTATCCCATTTTTCAAGTCTTGTTAGTTTTAAATTTTCCGCAGCAAATGCCTCCATAGCACTCCATTCTTTTTTTGCAGCAGGATGTGCTTTTTTACTCAAATCATTTAAGAATGATTTTACATTTTTTTCTGATTGTGCCATCCGTTCCTCCAACACAAAAGCAGCATGTGATTCATAACCGAGAAGTTGTGCTCTTTCTTTTCGAAGCTTAATGATTTTTAAAATGACTTCTGTATTATTCCGATCATTGTCTTGAAACCCTCTTTTTCCAAAAGCAAGACTCAGTTTTTTTCTTAACTCTCTCTGTTCGGAATAGGTCATAAAAGGAACATAGCTAGGATAATCCAAGGTGAAAATCCATCCACTCATTTCTTTTTGATCTGCCATTTGTTTTGCCATCTCAATACTATTTGCAGGGAGCCCTTTAAGTTCTTCTTCTTTTTCAATGTGAAGATGGTAGGCTTGAGTATCTGACAAAACATGTTCTCCAAAACTGAGACTCAATTGAGCAAGTTCGGTATCGATCACTCTTAGCTTTTCTTTTGCCGCTGGATCTAATAAACCTCCATTACGAACAAACCCCTTATACTCTTTTTCAAGTAAGGTGAGTTGCTCTGCATTAAGTTTTTTGCGATCCTCTTTTTCATAAACATATTGAATTCGTTGAAAAAGGGTTTCGTTTAAGCGAATATCATTTTGAAATGTAGTCAATAGGGGAGCAGCTTCCTGAGCTACTTCTTGTAGCGCATCGCTTGTTTCAGCACTGTTTAAATTAAAGAGTAGAGAGCTGTTTCTTCCAATCAGACTTCCACAACTTTCTAATGCTTCCAGCGTGTTTTTAAAGCTAGGCGTTTCCGTATTTTGAACCACGGCGTCAATTTCTTTCAACGCGATGTCAATACCGTATTTAAGACCTGGAATGAAATGTTCCGTTTTGATTTTTGAAAATGGGGCGGCTTCAAAAGGAGTTTTGAAGTTTGATAAAAGAGGATTACTCAAGATTTTATTTTTTTAAATTTTGACTACTTTGAATTACTTTCTCTTTTAAGTTTTCTTTAAAAGAAATCATCTGTTCTTGTACCTTTAAATCAAAACTTCCAATAATTTGAGCCGCTAAAATTCCTGCGTTTTTGGCACCATTAAGTGCAACCGTTGCAACTGGAACTCCTCCTGGCATTTGAAGAATTGATAAAACGCTATCCCATCCATCTATGGAGTTGCTAGATTTGATGGGAACACCAATAACGGGCAATGGTGTTAGGGAAGCAATCATTCCAGGTAAATGGGCGGCTCCACCCGCTCCTGCAATAATGACTTTAAGACCACGTTTGTGTGCTTCGGCCCCATAGGACATCATTTTTTCTGGGGTTCGGTGGGCAGAAACAATGTCCACTTCTATTTCAATATTAAATTCTTTAAGAATCTCTATTGCTTCTTCCATGATGTGGAAATCAGATTGACTTCCCATTATAATTCCTACTTGTGCCATATCATTTTGTAATTACTTCAATTGTTTCTTTAACGTGTTCTGCAATTTCACGTGCTGTATCCAGATTTTTATTTACGATGGTAATATGTCCCATTTTTCGAAAAGGACGGGTTTCTTTTTTGCCATAAATATGAGGATTTACACCTTCTATTGCTAAAATATCTTCTAAATTTTTATAGTGTACGGGTCCCTTGTATCCTTCTTTTCCCACAAGATTTACCATAACACCCGCAACTTTATTTTCAGTATTTCCCAGCGGAAGATCTAGAATCGCACGAATGTGCTGTTCAAACTGTGAAGTGTAAGATGCCTCAATACTGTAGTGACCACTATTGTGGGGTCTTGGGGCAACTTCATTTACGATCAATTCTCCTTCTTGGGTTAAAAATAATTCTACAGCGAGGAGTCCAACATGTTTAAAAGATTGCGAGACAAGCAAGGCCAAATCTGTTGCTTTTTTCTCAAGTGTTTTAGAAATTCGGGCGGGACTCAATACATATTCTACTTGATTAGCGGTTGGGTGAAATTCCATTTCCACGCAAGGATAACATACAGACTCTCCTTTGGGACTTCTGCATACAATAACCCCTAATTCTTTGTCAATGGCAACTAAATCTTCTGCCATACAGGCTCCTTTGCTAATACGTTCTAAATCTGAATTCGATCGAACAATTTGAACGCCATAGCCATCATATCCCATGGCTTCTGATTTCCAGACAAAAGGAAAGGAAATAGCTCCTTTACCTACGGCATCTTTGAGTGCATCTTTAGAATCAAAAAGTTGAAAGGGTGCCGTAGGAATATGGTTTGATTTATAAAATTGTTTTTGGTGACATTTATTTTGAATGATCTTCAAGACACTTGCTTGAGGATAAACTTTAACCCCTTTCTCTTCCAAAGCAGCAAGAGCATCGGTGTTTACATTTTCAATTTCTATGGTGAGGATATCAACATTTTGACCAAATTCAATGACCTGGTCATAATCCATTAAATCACCAACAACAAATGTATTGCAAGCAATACGCCCCGGAGCCTTATCGCTTGGATCCATAACTTTTGTCGTGATGTCCCATTGACGGGTTGTTGTGAGGAGCATTTTGCCTAATTGACCGCCACCTAAAATTCCAATTGTTTCTGAACCGGAGAAAAATCTCATGAAAACCTTTTTGCAAAAATACGCATAAGTTTTTTGGAATGGAAAAAAGCCACTTAAAATGGATATCTTTGTTCAAAATTATTAAAATCCATGATCAATTTAGTTTTATTTGGAAAGCCTGGAGCAGGCAAAGGAACGCAAGCCGCATTTTTAAAAACTACCTTTAATTTAGTTCATATCTCTACAGGAGATTTATTTCGATACAACATTAAAAATGAGACAAAACTGGGAAAATTAGCCCAATCCTATATGGACAATGGAGATTTGGTGCCTGATCAAGTAACAATTGATATGTTAGAAGCTGAAGTAGACCAAAACCCTGAGGCAGAAGGTTTTATTTTTGACGGTTTTCCAAGAACCGAAGCACAAGCAGCAGCTCTGGACACTTTTTTGAAAACAAAAAGTATGCATATAAATGCAACAATAGCTTTAGAAGCAGATGATGATATTTTGGTTCAACGTTTATTGGAACGAGGTCAAACAAGTGGAAGAACGGACGATCAGGACGAATCTAAAATTAGAAATCGTTTTGATGAATACAATCAAAAAACAGCTCCATTACGTACATATTATAATGGACAAAATAAATTTCATAGTGTCAATGGAATTGGTGCTATCGAAGAAATTACTGCTCGTTTGACCGCATTAATTGAAAGCTTAAACTAGTCTATGACTGAAGGAAATTTTGTTGACTATGTCAAGCTTTTTGTAAGCTCAGGTAATGGAGGAAAAGGCTCCATTCATTTGCATCGTGAAAAGTACATCACCAAAGGTGGTCCTGACGGGGGTGACGGAGGTCGTGGAGGTCATGTAATCTTGAGAGGAAATAAACAGCTTTGGACGCTTTACACGTTTAAATTTAAAAAACATTTTTCCGCTGGACATGGTGGAGATGGAAGTAAAAATAGAAGTAGTGGAGCGCAGGGTGAGGATATTTATATTGATGTGCCCATGGGCACAGTGGTAAGGAATACAGAAACCAATGCTCTCTTATTTGAAATTACAGAAGACAACCAAGAAGTAATTATTCAAGAAGGAGGTTTAGGAGGACGAGGGAATTGGCATTTTAAATCTTCTACCCGACAGACTCCTCGCTATGCTCAACCGGGAATAGAAGGGAAAACGTTCCAGATAACTTTGGAATTAAAAGTTCTAGCAGATGTTGGATTGGTTGGTTTTCCAAATGCAGGTAAGTCCACTTTACTAGCAGCTCTAACCTCGGCCAAACCCAAAATTGCAGATTACGAATTCACAACACTTAAGCCCAATTTAGGAATTGTAGAATATCGAAATTTTCAATCCTTTGTGATGGCAGATATTCCTGGAATTATTGAAGGTGCTGCAGAAGGTAAAGGATTAGGGCATTATTTCTTACGACATATTGAGCGAAATTCTATTTTACTTTTTGTTATACCTGCTGACACCAAAAATTTAAAAAAAGAGTTTGATATTCTCCAGAAAGAGTTGGTAAAGTACAATCCTGAGCTTTTGGATAAACAATTTATGATTGTGCTTTCTAAAGGCGACTTATTAGATGATGAATTGAAGGAGGAGTATACTAGAGAAATGAAAACGCTTTTCAAAAAAACGCCACATCTCATCATTTCGAGTGCAACCCAGTACCATTTAATGGAGTTGAAAGATGCCCTTTGGAAACTTTTAAATGCGTAAAAAAATAAATTAAGAGTATGATGCAATTGCATTTTATCGCAATAGGAGGGAGTGCTATGCACAGTTTAGCTCTAGCAATGCATCGCATGGGTCACCATGTGACGGGAAGTGATGATGCTATTTTTGACCCGTCAAGAACCAAGTTACAGCAAGCGGGTTTGCTTCCTAAAACTTTAGGATGGTATCCCGAGAAACTAAACGATACAATTGATATTGTGGTTTTGGGAATGCATGCTAAGGCAGATAATCCTGAACTGTTACAAGCGCAAGCCCTAGGATTAAAAATACAATCCTATCCTGAATTTTTAGCATCAATGTGTCAGGATAAATCGACTGTAGTCATCGCAGGAAGTCATGGGAAAACAACCATAACAGCCATGGTTTTACATGTTTTAAATTATCATGAAGTTGATACTGATTTTATGGTAGGAGCTCCTGTTCCTGTTGTTTCCGAGACACTTTTACTTTCTGATGAAAACGATTTTGTCTTGCTTGAGGGTGATGAGTATTTGTCTTCTGTAATCGATCTACGGCCTAAGTTTTTATGGTATAAACCAGAGATTGCATTAATTAGTGGGATTGCATGGGATCATGTCAATGTTTTTCCAACTTTTGAAGATTACGTCTCTCAATTTGAAAAATTCATTTTTTCTATGGTTGAAGGAGGGGTATTGATATATAATGAGGAAGACTTGATTTTAAAATCTTTAGTTGAAAATTCTACTCATCCTTTAAAAAAAATACCCTACTGTACTCCGAATCATAGTATTGAAAAAGGGGTCACTTATTTAAATACAACTGAGGGAAGTTTACCTCTAGCGGTATTTGGAAATCATAACCTATTGAACCTAGCAGGAGCTCAATGGATTGCCCAACTTATGGGTGTTGATGCTTCTGATTTTTATGAAGCAATTCCAAGCTTTACAGGGGCTGCAAAACGTTTGGAACTTCTTGCAAAAGGGCAGACATCAATTTTATTTAAAGATTTCGCTCATGCTCCAAGTAAAGTCAGGGCAACAGCAAAAGCTGTAAAAAGTCAGTATCCAAACCATAAAATTAGGGTTTGTTTGGAGTTGCATACCTACAGTAGTTTGGATGCAACTTTTATAGAGCAATTTAAAGACACGTTAATTCCTGCCGATGAGGCAATAGTTTTTTACGCCCCCGAGGCTTTAAAAATAAAAAACAGAGTTCCTATAGATCCAGATACCATCAAAAAGGCGTTTGATCATCCCTCAATTCAGGTGATTACAGAACCTCTCTGGTTAGAAGAGGAATTAATGTCAAAGCAATATTCAAATTGTGTTTTGGTCATGATGAGTTCCGGAAATTTTGGGGGCTTAGATTGGGAAAAATTGAAACAAACCATAAGGAAAGCTTAATTTTTCAAAGTTTGAACCTCGTGTTTTTTAGATTTTGGAATATTTTATATTTTAGTAAAGTTGACAATGACTTCTTATGCCCCTCAAGAACACTTCATTTACCATCAAAGATTGGGATGCCTCCGACCGTCCTAGAGAAAAACTCAAGACACAAGGCGCTTCTTATTTAAGCAATGCAGAATTATTTGCTGTTTTGATTGGAAGCGGAACCGTAAATGAAAGCGCTGTAAGCTTGATGAAACGAATTTTATTGAGTGTTCACAATGATCTCCAAAAGTTTGATCAATTAGCTTTGGAACGACTTGTGGAATTTAAAGGAATTGGAGAAGCAAAAGCAATCAAGCTTAAAGCTGCATTGGAGTTGTCAAAACGATTTCAAAATAAAAAGCCGAATAAAACAAAGGTTTTAACCTCCAGTAAAAAAGTGTACGAATCTATATTTCAGAATTTGGAGGGCTTACCTCATGAAGAGTTTTGGGTTTTATACTTAAATCAATCCAACCGTTTGTTGGAGAAATATTGCCTGAGTAAGGGTGGAATTTCACAAACGACTGTAGATATTCGTTTGGCATTTAAACGTGCTTTTGAAGTTGGTGCGACGGCTTTTATCCTTGTGCATAATCACCCCTCAGGAGGATTGACCCCTAGTAATTCTGATAAACAAATAACAAGAAAGTTTAAGCTTGCGGCAGCGAATGTTGACTTGAGGATTCTGGATCATCTAATTGTTTCAGAAAAAGGTTATTTTAGCTTCGCCGACGAAAGTATATTATAGATATTTTTGTAACACTCCCCCTTGGTTTTGAAGCTACGGTTTAAATACATTGTTAAAGTCAAGTAAGGTTAATACTATCAATCAATAACTATATTTAATGATAAACCCAGAGACGATAACTGATATTTTTTTTGATTTGGATCATACTCTATGGGATTTTGAAAAGAATTCAGCCTTGACTTTTAGTAAAGTTTTTGAAGAAATTAATTTGCCTGTTTCTTTAGACGATTTTCTTGTTCATTACAATCCGATTAATCATGCTTATTGGAAGTTGTATAGAGAAAATAGAATTACTCAAGAGGAGTTGCGATTTAACCGTTTATCTAAAACGTTCGACCAACTCAATTCTAGTCTTTCTGAGTCAGTACTTCATGAGATTTCAGAGCTATACATTAACTACCTTTCTACTTTTCCACATTTATTTGAAGGGACAATCGATTTGTTAGAGTTACTAGATGAACGGTATAGGTTGCATGTTATCACCAATGGATTTGATGAAGTTCAGCACTTTAAAATGAAGAACTCAGGAATTCATTCTTATTTTGAGCATATTTTTACTGCCGATAAAGTAGGCTATAAAAAGCCACATCCTCAAATTTTTATCGAAGCTTTAAAAGTAACAGAGACTCAAGCAAGTCATTCTCTGATGATTGGAGATAGTCTTGAAGCAGATATTTTGGGGGCTCTTGGGCAGGGAATGCAAGCCATTCATTTTAATTCGCACGGAGAAGAAGAACATGACAAATGTCCAATTGTTTATTCTCTAAATGAATTGATAAGGGTATTTTAATGCGCTAAACATTAAAAATGAATTGGCTCATGCCAACATTTATAACTATTTTTGAAGATGGATTTAAAAGGAGTACAACAGGCAGTTGACATGTGGATTCAAAACCATGGAGTTCGCTATTTTAATGAGTTGACCAATATGGCTCAACTCACAGAAGAGGTGGGAGAGGTTGCTCGAATTATTGCTAGACGTTATGGAGAACAATCAGAAAAGGAGAGCGACAAAAATAAAGATTTAGGTGAGGAATTGGCCGATGTAATTTTTGTTGCTGTTTGTCTAGCAAATCAGACAGGAGTTGATTTACAAAAGGCTTTTGAAAAAAAAATAGCTGAAAAAACCCAACGCGATCATAAGCGTCATCACAACAATCCAAAATTAAAATCATAATTGATTTATGAACATTAAAGTTGCACACCCTAACGGTCACTGCGAAGGATCAATAAACATTACCGGTTCCAAAAGCGAAACGAACAGACTTCTTTTATTGCAAGCTTTGTTCAAGGATTTTGAATTGAAGAACACCTCCAATTCTGACGACAGCCAAGTCATGCAAAAAGCATTAGAGACTTCATCCAGTGTGATTGATATTCATCACGCGGGGACTGCCATGCGTTTTTTAACTGCATATTTTTCTCACCAAGAAGGACGTTCGGTTGTGCTTACGGGATCCCCTAGAATGCAAGAACGACCCATACAGATTTTGGTAGACGCCCTTCGTACTCTTGGTGCCTCCATCAGCTATGAGAATAAAGAGGGCTTCCCACCCTTAAAAATCGAGGGTAAAAAACTTGAAGGGGGAAAGGTTGAATTGCCTGCAGATGTGAGTAGTCAATATATTTCCGCATTACTCTTGTTGGGCCCTGTTTTAGATCAAGGGTTAGAACTACATTTGATTGGAGAAATCACATCAATTCCCTATATTAATATGACTTTGGCGTTATTAAATTCTCTGGGGGTTACCACTTCATTTAAAGGGCAACTCATCCGCGTATCACCCTTAATGGAGCCTAAAAGAGCAACACAAATAGTAGAGTCTGATTGGAGTTCGGCTTCTTACTTTTTTAGTATTGTAGCACTTTCAGAATCGGCAGAAATTCATCTTACAAGTTATCGTCAAGAGAGTTTGCAAGGTGATTCTGTTTTGAAATCAATTTACAAGGATTTGGGGGTTTCCTCCCATTTTGAAGGCGATACTCTGGTTTTAAAAAAAGAAAACAAGATCTTGCCAGCTGGGATACAGTTAGATCTCTCTAAAGCACCCGATATAGCACAAACCATCGCCGTAACATGTTATGGTCTGGGGATCGGTTGTGACTTGATAGGATTACATACCTTAAAAATAAAAGAAACCGATCGCTTGGAGGCTTTAAATACAGAACTCACAAAGTTAGGTGCCTCAATACGAGTTACTGAGAAGAGTTTACACCTCTCTGCGGGGATAAATTTTAAAGAAAATTGTTCCATTCCAACCTATAAGGATCATAGAATGGCGATGGCTTTTGCTCCCTTAGCATTGAAAATTCCATTACAAATTGAGGAAGCTGGGGTGGTTTCAAAGTCCTATCCTGATTTTTGGTAAGACCTAAAAGCCCTAAAATTTAAAGTAAATTAGAGATAAACCACTTTTTACTTGACATGCCCTATGTTGAGATGGTATATTTGCAGCTTGAATTTATAAAATTAAACACATTTCTAAAATGAATCGATTGATTTTTCCCTTTTAGAATTGTAAACTATTAATTAAAAAATCTTAAACCTGTGAAACTATCTGATTTTCAATTTGAACTCCCTAGTGCTCTTTTAGCTCAAAGACCCGCTGCCGATCGTGACGAATCTCGTCTTATGGTTCTCAATCGCAAAGAGGAAACAATTGAGCATCATTCTTTTAAAGATGTCATTAATTATTTTGATGAAGGAGATGTAATGGTGTTGAATAATACTAAAGTTTTTCCTGCTCGTTTATTTGGTAATAAAGAAAAAACAGGAGCACGTATTGAGGTGTTTTTGTTGCGCGAATTAAATCAAGAACAGCGTTTATGGGATGTTTTGGTTGATCCAGCGCGTAAAATTAGAATTGGAAATAAACTCTATTTTGGAGAAGATGAAAGTTTGGTAGCTGAAGTAATCGATAACACGACCTCAAGAGGAAGAACACTTCGTTTTTTATTTGATGGGAGTTATGCTGAATTCAGAACAAAACTCAAGGAATTGGGACAAACACCCCTTCCAAAATACATTAAGCGCCCTATTGAAGAGGAAGATCAAGAGCGTTATCAAACGATTTATGCAAAGCATGAAGGGGCAGTTGCTGCACCAACTGCTGGGCTTCATTTTTCAAAAAATTTATTAAAGCGCCTAGAAATTAAAGGAATCGATTTGGCAGAGCTCACATTGCATGTTGGCTTAGGTACTTTTAGTCCAGTTGAGGTGGAGGATTTGTCAAAACACAAAATGGATTCAGAAGAGCTTATTATCGATGCAATTGCTGCTGCTAAAGTCAATAATGCTTTGGCTACGAAGAAGAGAATTTGTGCGGTAGGGACGACAGTAATGCGTGGTTTAGAGAGCTCCGTTTCTTCTGCAGGTTTGCTCAATGAATATCAAGGTTGGACCCACAAATTTATTTTTCCTCCTTTTGATTTTTCTATTGCTAACTGCATGATTACAAATTTTCACACGCCAAAATCCACTTTATTAATGATGATTTCTGCATTTGCTGATCCGGACTTCATAAAAAAAGCATACAAAGTAGCAATTAAAGAGAAGTATAATTTCTATTCGTATGGTGATGCCATGCTAATTATTTAAAACCAAAGAGAGCCGCAGTAATGCGATTTTTTTTATTTCAGAATTTTGGAAGCAAGCGTTAAAAAAGATATCAGAGCCTTATCCAAAGAAGAACTACAAGACTTCTTTGTTTCTCATGACGCTCCTTCATTCAAAGCAGGCCAAGTTTTTCAGTGGCTATGGCAAAAAGGAATCCATGATTTCGAATTGATGACCAATCTTTCTTTGGAGCATCGTAACCTGCTGAAAGCACACTTTGAAATTAAACACATCAATATAGATTCTCAACAACGCAGTGCTGATGGTACAATTAAAAATGCCGTAAAACTTCATGACCATCTGGTAGTTGAATCCGTTTTGATTCCAACAAGTACAAGAACTACAGCCTGTGTTTCTTCTCAAGTGGGGTGTAGTTTAGATTGTACTTTTTGTGCTACAGCTGCTTTAAAGCGGATGAGAAATTTGAATGCAGATGAAATTTATGATCAAGTGGTTGCGATGGATCAGCAAAGTAAGCTTTATCATCAACGCCCATTATCGAATATTGTTTTCATGGGAATGGGTGAACCCCTAATGAATTACAAAAATGTACTTGCTGCAATTGATAAAATCACCGATTCAGAGGCTTTAGGAATGTCTCCAAGAAGAATAATCCTTTCAACCTCAGGAATTCCAAAGTTGATCAGGAAAATGGCTGATGACAAAGTGAAATTTGGTTTAGCAGTTTCCCTTCACAGTGCGCGACAGGAAGTTAGGGAGCAGATCATGCCTTTTGCTAAAAAGTTTCCTCTTACAGAATTAATTGAAGCCTTGGAATATTGGTATGCGTATACCAAAAAACAAATCACTTTTGAATATGTGGTTTGGGAGGGAGTAAATGATTTAAAAGAAGACATTCAAGCGCTTGTTGGATTATGCAGACGTATTCCTTCTAAGGTGAATATTATTCAGTACAATCCCATTGATGGCTCTTCTATGAAGCAAGCTCATCAGACTATAATTGATGCCTATATCGCTGCCTTAACTAAGGCTCGAATTAGCGTTACTTACCGTCGTTCAAGAGGAGTAGATATTGATGCCGCTTGTGGACAGTTAGCTAATAAGATAGATTCAAAGTAAACCTTCCCCAAATGCATAAGGTCACTCAAGATTTGATATCTTTGTTTAGCCTATGAAAGTTGTTGAGCGTATTAAAGAACCTATTTATCAGGAGATGGAACTTTTTGAAGAAAAGTTCACTCAATCCATGTTATCCAAGGTAGCTTTGCTCAACCGAATCACGCATTTTATTGTTAACCGGAAAGGAAAGCAAATGCGTCCCATGTTTGTATTCCTTGTGGCAAAGCTAGTAGGAGAAGGAAAAGTAAATGAACGAACCTATAGAGGTGCGGCCGTTATTGAATTGATTCATACCGCCACTTTAGTTCATGACGATGTAGTAGATGACAGTAACAAACGTCGTGGATTTTTTTCAATTAATGCACTATGGAAAAATAAGATCGCTGTTTTGGTAGGGGACTATCTATTGTCTAAAGGCTTGCTTTTGTCTATTGAAAATGAAGATTTTGATTTACTAAAGATTATCTCTGTTGCTGTGAAGGAAATGAGTCAAGGGGAATTACTTCAGATTGAAAAGGCTAGAAACCTTGATATTACAGAAGAGATTTATTACGACATCATACGTCAAAAAACAGCTACTTTATTGGCCTCTTGTTGTGCGCTTGGTGCGCAGTCTGTGAATGCATCGCCTGAAGAGGTTGAAAAAATGCATCGTTTTGGGGAGGTGCTTGGGATGGCATTTCAGATAAAAGATGATCTTTTTGATTATGGCGACCAAAAAATAGGCAAGCCAACCGGTATTGATATTAAGGAGCAGAAAATGACACTTCCCCTCATTCATACTTTGAACGTGGTCTCCAAAGCAGAGAAAAAAGCCTTGGTCAATATTGTAAAAAATGATAATAAAAACAAAGCTAAAGTGAAGGAGTTGATCGCCATTGTCAAAGAAAAAGGTGGGCTAGATTTTGCAATCAAGAAAATGGAAAATTACAGGAAAGAAGCCTTATCACTCTTGTTTGAATTTCCAAAAAATGAATATCGTGATGCTTTAGAATTAATGCTCAACTACGTTATTGAACGAAAAATTTAAAGACTTTACTGTGAATGTAAAACATTTGCACAGAATGTTATAAATTTATCAAAACACGAATTTTTGATCTCAAGAAATACCATTGACCAAGTATATGAAACCGCTCGCGTTGAGGAGGTGATAGGGGATTTTGTGGTTTTAAAAAAATCGGGAAGTAATTTTAAAGGACTAAGCCCTTTTTCACAGGAGCGTACACCCAGTTTTATGGTTTCTCCCGTAAAACAAATTTGGAAAGATTTTAGTAGTGGTAAAGGGGGCAATGTAGTTGCTTTTTTGATGGAGCATGAACATTTCACTTATCCAGAGGCCATTCGTTTTTTGGCGAAAAGATATAATATTGAAATTGAGGAAACAGAGCAGTCCGATGAGGAAAAAGAAAAAGCAAATGCGCGCGAAAGTCTATACTTAGTCAATCAGTTTGCACAAGATAGTTTTGCCCAAGATCTTTGGGAGTCTTCAGAAGGAATGGCAATTGGTCTAAGTTATTTTAGAGAGCGAGGTTTTACCGATGAATCCATTCGGTTTTTTAGTTTGGGATATGCCGCGGAACAAAGAGATCACTTCTATCAGAAAGCCACTAAGGCAGGCTATGCTGAAAATTTTCTCGAAGAAACCGGTCTGGTTATTAAAAATGAACGGGGAGCCGTTGATCGTTTTCGTGGCCGTGTTATTTTTCCCATTCGAAGTATGGCTGGGAGAGTTCAGGGATTTGGAGGTCGAATTTTATCTACCACAGCAAAAACAGCGAAATACCTTAACTCACCTGAAAGTGATATTTACCATAAAAGCAAGGTTTTATATGGGATGTTTGAGGCAAAAAAAGCGATTGCTAAAGAAGATGTATGCTATCTCGTAGAAGGTTATACTGATGTCATTCAAATGTATCAGCAGGGGGTTGGGAATGTGGTTTCTTCCTCGGGTACGGCACTTACCTCTGAACAAATTAGATTGATTAGAAGGCTCACCTCTAATATAGTTGTTTTGTTTGATGGGGATGCTGCAGGTTTGCGAGCCGCAATCAGAGGAATTGATTTGATTCTTGAGCAAGGAATGAACGTAAAGATTTGTACTTTTCCTGTCGGTGAGGATCCCGATAGTTTTGCCAAGTGTCATACGTTAGATGAAATTAAAGAGTATCTTAATAGTGAAGCGAAAGATTTCATTCAATTCAAAACAGATTTGTTATTGCAAGAGGCAGATAATGACCCTGTAAAGAAATCAAACACGGTTCGAGAGTTAGTTCAAAGCATTGCTAAGATTCCAGATCCAATCAAGCAGGAAATTTACATAAAGCAATGTGCCAATACAATGGATGTCTCCGAGGCGGTTTTGTTTAATGCGCTTGCACAAGAACAGAGCAAGAAGAAGGTTCCTGTTCGGAAAATAAATCAACCCGTTTCTGGGGTTGATGCTATCGTTCAAAAAATGCCTTCAAAAGAGAGTGGAGTCAATCCTTTACTTTCATTAGAGCGGCAAATTATTGGTATTTTATTGCAATATGGCAGTCAAGAAGCTGCTTTTGACGAGCTATTTATAAGTGCGGATGAAGAAGGGAATTTAATGGAGGAGTCTAAAATTATCCAATCTAAGGTGCACGAAAAAATATTTTTGGATTTGCAACAAGATGAGGTGGAGTTGATTCAGCCCGAATTTCAGATACTTTACAAACAACTTATTGAGCGTTTTCAGCTTGAGGGAGACGTTAAGCCTGAAAAAATAATTCAACAAGAAGATCCTCATTTGGGACAAATTTTAACGGATATTTTATTTGCAGATGAAGCTCATCAACTTCACGATTGGGAAAAGAAAAACATCTTTGTTAAAGATCGTAAAAGTGCGGTGGGGCAGTTGGTGAGTGAAACAATCTTGACGTTTAGAAGACATTTGATTGATCAAAAAATTCAAAGTTTGATGGATATTGCTAAAAAGCCAGATGCTTCGGAAGAGGATAAGATCTTTTTAGAGGACGTCATGCAGTATCAAAACTTAAAAAAATTACTTTCAAGAAAGCTAAACCGTGTTCTTTAAATTAATTCAAGATTATAGGCCTGTTGATACAGATCTGCAGCATTGTTCACATCTAGCTTTTTCATTAATCTGCTTTTGTACGTATTTACTGTTTTCTGATTAATTTTTAACGCAGCTGCAATTTCAATATTCCTTTTTCCATCAATGAGGTATTTTAAGACTTCTATTTCACGAGAGGAAAGGGTTCCGTAGGCATTTCTTGGACGATGAAGGTCTACATTTTTATTGATTTGATTTGCAAAATTTGAGGTGATATGATAACCGTCATGACAAACTTTTTCAATGGCTTCGATCAATGTTTCTTGACTAATTTCTTTTGAAAGAAATCCTCTAGCTCCTGCCCTTAATATTGACAATCCATAAACAGATTCTTTTAAAGAAGTGTAAATAAGAATTAATGTATTGGGATAAAGAGATTTTATTTTCTTCACAGTTTGGACAGAACTTCCATCTTTTAATTCCATCTCCATAATGATAATATCGATATAGTTTTCGAGTAAAAAGTCAAATAGCTGTTTGATTTTAGTGAAAGTGCCAAGCACTTCAATGTGGTGCGTATTTTTGAAAAAAGATTTGAATCCCTTTTGAACAATAGGATGGGGGTCGAGAAGAGCAATTTGAATCATCAGAATAAGATTAGGGGGTACTAATTTATTGCAATGTAAGAATTTATTTACAAAAACTCCTTGGGTACTTTACAAACGGGAATTGGATTCATTTTATGTTGATTTTGAAGGTGGTGTTTTTTGAAAATTTCAAATACCTCCTTTTGACGTTCAGAAAAACTAGGTGTAGAACTATTGCTTTGAAAAGCACCCATTGCCCATTCTAATTCAGGATAGGTTGCACCTAACTGGTCTTCGTCAGTTCGATCATCTCCCCAAAGCCCGTCTGTGGGAGCTGCATTTTGAATGGAATCAATGATCTGAAGTTCTTTGGCAAGTTCAAACACTTCTGTTTTCATAAGATCTGCAATCGGACTTAAATCGACGCCACCATCACCGTATTTAGTATAAAATCCAACTCCAAAATCTTCTACTTTATTTCCTGTACCTGCAACAAGGTAGCGATGAAGGGCAGCAAAATAGTAGAGACTCGTCATTCTAAGACGAGCTCTTGTGTTGGCTAAACTTAAAAATTGAGCTTCTTTTTCTTCAGCTTCGGGAAGGATCTTGGTGAAAGAATTAAAAACGGAATCTAAGGGAAGTCGTAATGAAGAAACATTTTCAAAGTTGGACTCCAGCCATTTGATGTGATCTTGTGCACGACTTATTTGACCCTGCTCTTGTTTGATGGGCATTTCAAGGCAGAAGACGTTCTTTCCAGTTTTTGCGCAGAGCGTGGAAGTAACTGCCGAGTCAATTCCCCCCGATATTCCAACTACAAAGCCATTCATTCCACTTTTCTCAATATAAGTGTTGAGCCAATTGGTAATGTGGATTGCTACTTTTTCAGGTGATTTCATCATTAAATCATTTATAGCCATTAAATTTACCCAAAATTAAAGCATTTGATGGTATGATAATAATTCTTCGACCTAGACTTATTTCTTTTTTTCGATTTCTTCAGCCATGGCTTGCTATTTTTTTATTTTTCATTCTTTTTTATTCCTGTCAGTCAGAAAATCAAAATGAAGCTGAGATAGAAGCGATACCTGTTCAAGTGTCTTTAGATCGTTTTGATTTAAAGTTTTACAATCAGCCTTCATCGGTTATCCCCGATCTCAAGACTCAATATCCCTATTTGTTTCCCAAACAATTTTCAGATAGTGTTTGGATTAGTAGGCAAACCGATAGCCTACAATTATTGCTGCAAAGCGAAGTGAATAAAACCTTTAATAATACTGACTTAGTCGAGTCGGAGTTGAGCCATCTTATTAAGCATATTAAATTTTATTTTCCTGATACAGAGGTTCCTAAAGTAATTACATTGACAAATAATGTTGATTATCAGATAAAAACAGTTTACATGGATAGTTTGCTATTACTTTCATTAGACACCTTCCTAGGATCTGATAATCCTCTTTATGATGGAATACCAAATTATATTAGAAAAGAATTAGACCCGAGATATATTCAAGTCCAAGTAGCGGATAAGTTTGCTTCTTTTGTGATTCCTCAACCTGAAAATCGCACTTTTTTGTCCCGAATGATCTATGAAGGAAAAAAACTCTTTTTGCAAGATATTTTTCTCCCTCATATTGCCCAAGAGGATAGAATATTGTATTCACCTGAAGAGTTTGATTGGGCATTAAATAATGAAGTGTACATATGGCAATATTTTGTAGAAAAACAAGTATTGTATCAAACTGATCCAGAGTGGGTACAGCGTTTTATTGAGCCTGCCCCTTTTTCAAAATTTTATCTACAACTAGACAATGAAACCCCAGGTAGAATTGGTTCCTGGTTGGGTTGGCAGATTGTAAAAAGTTATGCGAAACAATATCCGGAAACACCCCTTGAAGAACTCTTGAAATTACCTGCTCAAAAATTATTTAATTTATCAAAATACAAACCGAAACGTTAATATGGCTATTAAAAAAAATACTGAAATTGAAATTCAAGTAAGCCTTGATGAAAATAACATACCCGAACAAATGAAATGGACTGCTGAAGATGGAGGGGTAAAAGATCAAGATACAAAAGCGATGTTATTGTCTTTTTGGGATTCAGACCAACAGGAAGCGCTCAAAATGGATTTGTGGGTAAAAGACATGCCTGTAGATCAAATGCAATTATTTTTTTATCAAACGCTAATGTCTTTGAGTGATACTTTTTATAGAGCTACTCAGGATGAGAAGATGACTGCTACCATGAGAGATTTTTGTGATTATTTTGCGGAAAAGTTAGAGCTTAAAAAATAACTATCCTAGATCTGTTTCAGAAAGACTCTGATTAAGAGAGTGAATGTATTCCAGTATTTCTTCTCCGCCAGTTTTATGAAGAGATGAGGTGACAAAGATTGGAGGTAATTCTTCCCATTGGGTTTCGAGCATTTTTTGAGTATAAGCATTAATATTTCTCTCTCTAGCAGCAGGTTTGAGTTTGTCTGCTTTAGTGAAAATAATTGAAAAAGGAATGTAGTTTTCTCCAAGCCATTCCATAAAGTTCATATCAATAGGCTGAGGTTCATGTCTTATATCAATGAGTAAAAATGCATTTACAAGCTGCTTACGTTGTTTAAAATAATTGGTAATAAATTTTTGAAATACTTTTTTTTGTGTTTTGGAAACACGGGCATATCCGAACCCCGGTAAGTCAACAAGATGCCAATTTTGATTGATTAAAAAATGATTTATCAATTGAGTTTTTCCCGGTCTTGATGAGGTTTTGGCTAGTTTTTTTTTGTTGCAAATGGCATTGATTAAGGAAGATTTGCCCACATTCGACCTTCCGATGAATGCGTATTCGGGTAAGCTAGAGTTTGGACATTTGGATACGTCCGAATTACTAATTACAAAAGTTGCGGAACGAATCTGCATGGTTTCTAGAAGTTTCTAGTTTCTAGCCAAGTTTCAAGCGTTGAGTTGAATTGATTAGGATGCTCCATCATGGCTGCATGACCGCATTTGTCAATCCAATACAAATTAGAGTCGGGTAAGAGTTCGTGAAATTCGTCGGCTACATTGGGGGGGGTGACACTGTCTTGAGCCCCCCAAATAATAGCTACAGGTGTTTTCATTTTCGGCAAATCTTTAGCCATATTATGCCTTATTGCACTTTTTGCTAAAGCTAAAGTTCTGACAAGTTTGTTTCTGTCATTCACCGTTTCAAAAACTTCGTCAACAATTTCTTTGGTAGCTGTTTTTGGGTCGTAAAATACTGCTTCACTTTTAACTTTTATATACTCATAGTTGCCCCGTTTAGGATAACCGTCTCCCATGTTATTCTCGTAGAGCCCAGAGCTCCCGGTCAAAACCAATCCTTTCACCAATTCAGGGTAATCACGGGTAAATAATAAACCGACATGTCCTCCCAACGAATTTCCCAATAAAATAACGTCTTTCAATCCTTTATGAAGAATGAATTTGTGTAAAAACTGAGATAATGATTTTACAGAAGTATTCAAAACAGGCATGCTATAAACAGGTAACTCAGGGATAATAACTTGATATCCTTTTTCAGGAAAATAATCAAGTACTCCCTTGAAATTGCTTAATCCACCCATTAAGCCATGAAGAATGATAATAGGCTGTCCAGAGCCGGACTCAACATAATTAAATTCTTTTTCATTTATAAGCTGTTCCTTCATAAAGCTGATGCGTAATTATAATCGGTAAATATAGACATTTCCATTTTAGCCGTCACTTTTATTTACTATTACAACAAATTCATAAAGGAAGTAAGCGGTGGGAAAACTTATCAACAATGTGGTAATTTGTGGGAAATAGTGGTAAATATAGTTTATATTTGAGTTCTAAATAAATACCGCAAAGTGCAACACCTGATTGGAACATATGAATGTAAAGCTGACGCAAAAGGGCGCATCATGATGCCTATTGCAATTAAAAAGCAGTTAGCGGCATCTTTATCTGAAGGTTTTGTTTTAAAAAGAGCGGTATTTAATCCTTGTTTAGAATTATATCCGATGAAGGAATGGTTGGGGTTGATGGAGAAAGTAAATGTACTAAATCGATTTAATAAAAAGAACAATGATTTTATTCGACGTTTTACCGCTGGTGTCAAAACAGTCGAAATGGATGTTTCTGGTCGTCTTTTGATACCAAAAGATCTAGTGACTCATGCAAAAATTTCTAAAGAAGTAGTGGTTTCTTCTACAGTTAATATTCTTGAAATTTGGGATAAAACGCTTTATGAAACAGCGATAGACGAGGCAGCTCTTGATTTTGGGGCCTTAGCAGAGGAAGTCATGGGAGATAAAAATGAGGACACAATATCATAATCCGGTTCTTCTTCAAGCCTCTCTTGAAGGTTTGCGTATCCGTCCCAACGGCACCTATGCTGATGTAACTTTTGGAGGAGGGGGTCATTCTAGAGCAATTTTAGAGGAATTAAATGAAGAAGGACGATTGCTGGGGTTTGATCAGGATCCAGATGCCTTAAGGAATAGTATTGAAGACTCACGATTTGATTTTGTAGCAGCAAATTTCAGTCACCTTACGCAATATTTGAAATACCATAAAATTGAAAAGCTAGACGGAATTTTGGCGGACTTTGGTGTGTCTTCTCATCAGTTTGACACCCAAGAACGTGGTTTTTCAATACGAACAGATGCTCGACTAGACATGCGCATGAATCAGGCTCAATCCTTAGATGCACATGAAGTGATTAACACCTACACAGAGGAGCGACTGCGTTCGCTCTTTTTTGAATATGGAGAGTTAAAGAATTCAAAGAGTGTGGCAAAAAAAATAGTTGCAGCACGAGAGGAAAAAGATATTGTTACCACGATGAATTTAATAGAGCTGGTCAGACCGCTGGTTCCTCAGCGTATTGAAAATAAAATTTTAGCGCAACTTTTTCAGGCACTTCGGATTGAGGTGAATAATGAATTGGAAGTTTTAAAATCATTTTTAATACAAGCCACTGAAGCTTTGGCTAAGGGGGGAAGGTTGGTTTGTATTTCTTATCACTCTCTTGAGGATCGCTTGGTAAAAAGATTTATTCAGACTGGAAGTTTTGATGGTGAGCTTGAGAAAGATTTTTATGGGAATCCGATTAAACCTTTATCCAAAATTGGAAAATTAATTATCCCTTCCCCAGAGGAGATAAAGGATAATGGCAGAGCAAGAAGCGCCAAACTAAGAATAGCAGAAAAGATATGAATAAGATTTTATCCTTACTGAACATCGAATTCTTAATAAAAGAAGATGCTTTTAAAAATTGGAGAATGATCTTATTTGTATCTGCTTTAGCAATGTTTATGATTGCTAGCGGACATAGTGCAGATCGTAAGATTTTTAAAATAGCTTCTTTAAATGCCGATATCCGGGCTTTAAAGAGTGATTTTATTGAAGGCAAAAAGGTGTTGATGGTTTTAAAAAAAGAGACTACAGTAACTCAGCTTTTAGCAGAAAAAGGAATTGGACCTGCAGCCACTCCACCTATTAAAATAAATATTAGCAATGATTAGTAATTCCGATCATAACAAACCTCTCATGCCTCGGTTTTACCTGTTGGTAATTTCCTTGTCTCTGTTTGCTTTTGTTTTAATTGGAAAATTGATTTTCATCCAGTTTTATCAAAATAGCGAAGGAGTAAGTTTCAGTTCCGACTCCATTATAAAAAATGTTGTTTTGGAACCTAGCAGAGGAAATATATACGCTTCGGATGGAAATATTTTGGCAACCTCCATATCGCGATATGAATTGCATTGGGATGCCATGGTTGCTTCTCAATTGAGCTTTGAAAACAATAAAGAGGCATTGGCAGACTCATTGGCTTTGATGACAGCAACTTCTCCAAAAGAAACATTGAATCTTCTTAATAGGGTCAGAAAGCAAAAAAACAGGTACTGGTTGATTGCTAAAAACATTTCGTATTCCGAGTATATGAGATATAAAAGCTTTCCAATTTTTAATAAAAGTGCCTACAAAGGGGGCTTGATTGTAGAACAACAAATTGTTAGAGAAAATCCACTTGGTAAAATTGCCGAGCGCACAATAGGTTATGAATTAAAAGATAAGGACGGAACTTTTTTTAGAGTAGGTTTAGAGGGAGCTTTTTCACAATATTTACGAGGAAATACGGGATTGCGACTAAAGCAGAAAATTGCAAATGGACAGTGGAAACCCATCAGTGATTCGAATGAAAAAGAACCTACTGAGGGTTATGATTTGCATACCACCATTGATGTCAATATTCAAGACATTGCTCACAATGCTTTACTTAGTCAGTTAGAGAAATTCGAGGCAGAGCATGGAACCGTTGTGGTCATGGAGGTGAAGACGGGAGCAATAAAAGCCATCGCTAATTTGGGAAGAACCAATAACGGAAAGTATTTTGAAAAACTGAATTATGCGGTAGGAGAAGCTCATGAGCCAGGTTCAACGTTTAAGCTCATGGGAATGATTGCTGCGCTTGAAGACAAGGTTGTAGATGTTGATACTGAAATTGAAACAGGTAATGGTGAAATGCTTTTTTATGGAAAGTATAAGGTTAAGGACTCTAAGCGGGGGGGGTATGGAACCCTTTCAGCTGCAAAGGCTTTTGAGGTTTCTTCTAATGTGGGCTTAGTTAAAATAGTGTATGATAATTATAAAAATAATCCAAAAAAGTTTGTTGATCGATTATATAATATGGGAATCAATAAGCCCTTGGGTCTTCCGATTAAAGGAGAAGGTGTACCTAAAATTCCTTATCCATCTGATTCTGATTGGGATGGTTTGGATTTACCCTGGATGGCCTATGGTTACGGTGTTGCAATAACCCCATTACAAACTTTGGCTTTTTATAACGCGATTGCAAATGATGGTGAAATGGTTAAGCCTAGGTTTTTGGAGGAAATTAGCAATTTTGGAAATGTTCCGACCAAGGTTTTTTCAAAGCAAATATTGAATCCTTCTATCTGTTCTGTTGAGACTTTAGAGAAGGTTCAAGGGATGATGTATAATGTAGTTGATAAGAAATGGGGAACAGGGTATTCAATAAAAGATCCATTGTTGAGTATGGCCGGAAAAACAGGAACCTGTCAAGTTGATTATACTTCAGAGAATGTTCAATATATCGCAAGCTTTGTAGGATATTTTCCTGCAGAAGAACCTAAATACTCTTGTATTGTTGTAATTCATCGTCCTGACAAAACAAAAGGCTATTATGGAGCAACGGTTGCAGCGCCAGTATTCAAGAGAGTTGCCAAGAAAATATACAATGATATTCCACATCAAGTGAGTGTCAAGCGCTCTGACCTCATTGCTTTGTCTGAGAAAACACAAAGATCAATTTTTAAGACCGTACCTGATGTAGCCGGTATGTCACAAGAAGCAGCGAAAATCAAGTTAGAGGGAATGGGTTTTACAGTTGTTTTGAAAGGGCAAGGAGAAGTTATAAGCCAATCCATTAAGCCGGGAGCAAAGATTCAAACCAGTCAAAAAATAATTCTAGAACTTTCATGAAAATACTTCAAGACATATTATATGGGGTATCAATTGAGGCAATAGTCGGTGTAACCACGATTCCTGTGAGCGGGGTCACTTTCGATAGTAGAATTGTTCAAAGTGATTTTGTATATGTTGCTCAAAAAGGAGTGGTTTCAGATGGGCATGACTTTATATCGCAAGCCATTTTAAAAGGAGCTAAAGCTATAATCTGTGAGAATATACCTGAGGAATATGAAAAGGGAATTGTTTATGTTAAAGTTGAAAATTCCTCAAAAACACTTGGACTTATAGCCTCAAATTTTTATGATAATCCATCCAAGAAGTTGACTTTGATCGGTATTACTGGGACCAATGGAAAAACGACTATCGCTAGTTTACTCTATACTTTATTTACTTCGGAGGGTTATGATTGTGGTTTGCTTTAAACAGTGAAAATTGTTTATGGTTCCAAGTATTTTGAAAATTTGCATACAACGCCCGATGCTGTTGCAATCAATAAGCATTTAGCGGCAATGGTTCAGTCAGGTTTCACCCATTGTTTTATGGAAGTTTCATCGCATGGTATTGCCCAAAATAGAATTGAAGGCTTGTATTTTTCAGGGGGAGTTTTTTCAAATTTGACTCATGATCATCTGGATTATCACGGAGATTTTAAGCACTACCGTGACACAAAAAAGCGATTCTTTGATCAATTACCAAAGACTGCTTTTGCATTAACCAATCTTGATGATAAAAATGGAACTTTTATGCTGCAGAATACGGAAGCTAAAAAGTATTCATATGCAACGCATCGGCAGGCGGATTTTAAAGGAAAGATTTTAGAATGTCAATTTTCAGGAATGTTGCTCAAAATTCAAATGCAAGAAGTATGGACTAGTTTAATTGGCGCTTTTAATGCTCAAAATGTACTGGCAGTCTTTGCTGTGGCAAGTCTATTGGAACTTCCCAACTTATCCATTTTAAAGAGAATTAGTGAATTGAAGAGTGTAGATGGAAGATTCCAAACGCTTCAGGCTCCAAATGATGTTACGGTGGTCATAGATTATGCACATACGCCCGATGCTTTGGAGAATGTTTTGCAAACAATAGAAACAATTAGAACACGAAACGAAACTTTAATAACCGTTGTCGGTTGTGGTGGTAATCGAGATCAGGAGAAACGTCCTATGATGGCAGTTGCTGCCGCTAGATACAGTGATAAGGTGATTTTCACTTCGGATAATCCAAGAGATGAGGACCCAGGTCGGATCATTTCAGAAATGATGAAAGGAGTTCCTGCTGAGCACTATAAAAAAGCCTTAAAAGTAACCCTTCGTGAGGAGGCTATTGCAATGGCGGGACAGTTAGTTAAAAGAGGGGATATTGTGCTAATTGCAGGAAAAGGACACGAAACTTATCAAGAAATTAAGGGTGAGCGATTTCCGTTTAGTGATTTGGAAATGGCAAAACAAATTTTTTTAAACACGGATTAACTATGCTGTATTATTTGTTTGAACTATTAGAAAAATTATACCAACTCCCGGGAGCAAGTGTATTTCAGTACATCTCATTTAGAGCGGCAGCTGCAGTTATAATTTCGATGGGGTTTTCAATGGTTTTTGGCGCAAAAATAATAGGGTATTTAAAGCGTCAACAAATAGGAGAATCCATTAGAGACCTTGGCTTAGAGGGACAAAAAGAAAAAGAAGGAACTCCAACTATGGGAGGGTTGATTATTATATTGAGCACACTAATTCCTGTACTTCTTTTGGCTCGTTTGGATAATGTTTATATTCTTCTTTTGTTGGTTACGCTCGTTTGGATGGGTTTCATTGGTTGGCTAGATGATTATCTAAAGATTTTTAAAAAAAATAAAGAAGGTTTACAAGGTAAATTCAAAATTATCGGACAAGTGTTGTTGGGTGTTTTTGTAGGAGCAACACTCTATTTTAATTCAGAGGTAACCGTTAGAACGGATGTCGTTGCATTAAATGGAGTTGAAAATGCTATTGTTACACCTGTAAATCAGAATATTAAAGCAACACTCACCACAATCCCATTGCTAAAAAATAATGAGTTTGATTATCAATCATTGATTGGTTGGATGGGCGATTCTTCTAAGAGCTATACTTGGTTAGTTTTTATTCCCATTGTAATTTTTATCATAACCGCTGTTTCCAATGGTGCCAATTTAACCGATGGAATTGATGGATTGGCAGCAGGAACATCTGCTATTATTGTTTTTGCATTGGGCATTTTTGCTTGGGTTTCTGGGAATGTGAATTTTGCTTCTTATTTGAATATCATGTACATCCCCAATGTTGGGGAAATCTCCATTTTTATTGCTGCCTTTTTAGGAGCTTTGATTGGATTCTTATGGTATAACACTTATCCTGCACAAGTTTTTATGGGGGATACAGGAAGTTTAGCCATAGGGGCGGTGATTTCTGTAATTGCGATAATTGTGAGAAAAGAATTATTGATTCCTCTATTGTGTGGCGTATTTTTTATCGAAACCCTCTCGGTTATTTTACAAGTGAGTTACTTTAAATATACCCGATCTAAAACAGGGGTAGGTCAACGTATTTTCAAAATGTCTCCCTTACATCATCACTACCAGAAACTTGGATTTCATGAAAGTAAAATTGTCGCTCGTTTTTGGATCGTAGGAATTGTTTTGGCTGTCCTTACCATCGTAACCTTAAAACTAAGATAATGCAAGAAAAGATCGTTGTTTTAGGAGCAGGAGAAAGTGGAATTGGAGCTGCATTGTTGGCAAAAAAGAAAGGCTTTGATGTTTTCCTTTCTGATAAAAAAAATATTGCAGAAGAGTTGCAAGTCCTATTAAATAAAGAGTCTATTGGGTGGGAAGCTGGAATGCATACGCTTGAGTCTATGAAAGGAGTTCGTACAGTTGTGAAAAGCCCTGGAATTCCCGATACCCTCCCCTTGATACAAGACTTAAAGAAGCAAGGAAGTACAATAATTTCTGAAATTTAATTTGCCTCTCAATATACCCATGCCACTTTGATTGGAATTACGGGGACAAATGGGAAAACTACCACCACGATGCTTACCTATGAAATATTGAAAAATGCAGGATTGAATGTAGGTTTAGCAGGAAATATTGGAACTAGTTTTGCACGACAAGTTGCGCAAGAAGAGTTTGATTATTATGTCCTAGAAATTAGCAGTTTTCAGTTAGATAATATTAGAAATTTCGCCCCTCATATTTCAGTAATTACCAACATTACCCCAGACCATCTCGATCGTTATCAATACAGTTTAGAGGAATATATTCAGGCCAAATTGAAGATTTTCCAAAATCAATCTCAAAAGGATTTTATTCTCTTCAATGTTGATGATCCAATTTTAAGTGAAGCGCTTTCGAATCATCAAAGTAAAGCGATAAAAATTCCCTATGGTTTTGAAAATCAAGATCAGGGGGTAACCCACAAAAACAATCATTTTGTATTTAAACAAAAAAATAAAGAAGTCATGATCAATACAGCTCAATTTACCCTAGCAGGAAGACACAACCTTTTGAATGCCATGGCTGCAGCAACAATTGGCAGTTTGTTGGACATTAGCAAAGAAAGTATAAGAGACAGTCTGACACATTTTAAAGGAGCTCCGCATAGAATGGAAAAAGTCTTGACCATTCAACGTGTAAACTATATCAATGATTCCAAGGCCACAAACGTGAATGCAACCTATTTTGCTCTTGAGAGTATAGGTACTCCTTTGGTTTGGATTGTGGGAGGGGTCGATAAAGGGAATAATTATGATAGCCTTTTGCCTTTAATTAGAACGAAAGCTAAAGCCATTGTTTGTTTAGGAGTGGATAATCAGAAACTCAAAGACACTTTTGAAGGAATCACGGATATTTTTATTGAAACACAGTCGATGACTGAGGCAGTAAAAATTGCACATAAAGTGGCTGGACCCAAAGAGACAGTTTTGTTGTCTCCCGCTTGTGCAAGCTTTGATTTATTTAAAAATTATGAAGACAGAGGAGATCAATTTAAAAGCGCAGTGAGAAATTTATAAATTATGTTTCAATCATTAAAAGGCGATAAAGTATTATGGGGAATTTTGGCATTGTTAGCCATATTTTCCTTTTTACCTGTTTTTAGTGCAAGTTCAAACCTAGCCTATGTCGTAGGAAGAGGCACCCCTTGGGGTTATTTGGTTAAGCATTTCGTGATTTTGAGTATCGGGTTTGTTTTAATGTTTTCAGTTCACAGAATACCATACAATTATTTCAAAGGGATTTCTATTTTAATGCTCCCAGTGGTTATGTTATTATTACTTTATACAGCCAGTCAGGGAACGGTCATTGAGGGTGCAAATGCGAGTCGTTGGATTCGAATACCCATCATTGGACTTAGTTTTCAAACCTCAACTTTAGCATCGGTAGTCTGTATGGTTTATACCGCTTATTTCTTTTCGAAATATAAAGACCATTCGAAGTCTTTTAAAAACTCTTTACTTCGTTTGTGGCTTCCAATCTTTATTGTGGTCTTGTTGATTTTTCCTTCAAACTTATCGACTGCAGCGCTTTTGTTTTTGATGGTTTTAATTGTTTCATTCATAGCGGGTTATCCAATGAAATATTTACTAGCTATTTGTGGTACAGGTTTGGCAGCGGTTTTATTGTTTTTTCTCATGGTTAAAGCTTTTCCTGGTGTTTTTCCCAATCGTGTAGATACATGGATGAACCGAATTGATAACTTTAGTAGTGGGGAAAGTTCTGATGGTAATTATCAAGTAGAGCGGGCAAACACTGCGATTGTTACAGGGAAAATTTTTGGTGTGGGCGCAGGTAAGAGTAGAATGAAAAATTTTTTACCGCAAAGTTCCTCAGATTTTATTTACGCCATTATTGTAGAGGAATTTGGTTTGATAGGAGGAATAGGTCTTATCGTTCTCTACCTATTGTTACTTTTCAGGATTGTGGTTATTGCACATAAGACTACAGGTGTATTTGAAAAGCTTGTTGTTATAGGGCTGGGAATACCCATTATTTTTCAAGCTTTTATTAATATGGGAGTTGCTTTACAAGTTCTTCCAGTAACTGGACAAACCTTACCCATGATTAGTAGCGGTGGAACTTCTGCATGGATGACTTGTATTGCTATGGGGATCATATTGAGTGTGAGTGCTAAAAAAGAAAGTGAAGAAGAATTAGATTTTGAAAATAATAGTGAAAACAATCCAATAAGTATATTAAGTGAAACCATATAAACTTATCGTTTCGGGAGGAGGTACTGGGGGGCATATTTACCCTGCCTTGGCGATTGCTGAAGCATTTAAAGCGCAGTTTGCTTCGCCGGATATATTGTTTGTTGGAGCAAAAGGGAAAATGGAAATGGAAAAAGTTCCAAAGGCCGGTTTTGAGATAGAGGGGATTTGGATTAGCGGTTTTCAACGCTCACTTTCATTTCAAAATATTTTATTTCCCTTGAAAGTTTTAGTTAGCTTAATTCAGTCTTTTTTTATTATTAAAAAATTTAAACCAACCGTAGTGGTTGGGACTGGAGGTTTTGCCAGTGGTCCATTATTGCAAATGGCACAATGGTTAAATGTACCAACTCTAATTCAAGAGCAAAACTCTTATCCTGGAATCACAAACCGTATTTTAAGTAAAAAGGTGGGTAAAATTTGTGTAGCCTATGAGGAAATGGAGCGTTATTTTCCTCAATCTAAAATTAGATTGACTGGAAACCCCATTCGACCATTGATGTTAGATCATACCATTACCCCTGCTGATGCAAAATCGTTTTTTGGATTAAATCCAGAGAAAAAGACTTTGGTAATTATTGGAGGAAGTTTAGGGGCAAGACGAATTAACGAGTTGGTTGCCGCCCAAGTTGAGTTCTTCAAAAGGCACTCCCTTCAAGTCATTTGGCAATGTGGGGCATTGTATTTTGAAAAGTATAAGAAATTTGCTCAAGAGGATGTAGTTGTACGCCCATTCGTATATGAAATGGAGCAACTCTACACGGCTTCTGATGTCATTATCTCCAGAGCTGGAGCGGGTAGTATATCGGAATTGAGTTGTGTAGGAAAACCGTTACTATTAATTCCTTCGCCCAATGTGACTGCAAATCATCAATTCCACAATGCGCAGGCCTTGGTGAAAAAAGGTGCCGCCTTACTGTTGGAGGAGAGAGAGTTGGATTCAAAATTTCAAGAGGTGTTTAGTACTTTGATAACCAACAATACACTTAATAAGGAAATGCAAAGAGAATTAAGGGCGTTGGCTAAGCCCAATGCAGCGCAAGATATTGTCAACGAAATAATGCATTTAGTATGAAAAAACAAGACTTTCTGACTTATTTTTTTATTGGCATCGGAGGTGTGGGAATGTCAGCTTTAGCGCGTCTATGCAAAAGACAAGGACATGAGGTTTTTGGTTATGATAAAACGCGCTCTTCAGTAACTCAAGATTTAGAGCAAGAAGGAATGTATATAACCTATGATGGATCTATTGAGGCACTACCCAATGAGGTTTTAAGTACTGATGTTGAGGTTGTTTATACCGCTGCAATTTCAGTAGATCACCCTCAATTAATGTACTATACCTCCAAAGGAAATCGAATTCGGAAGCGTGCAGTTTTTCTCGCGGATTCTATTGAAAAGAGTAAGGTTTTAGCTGTAGCAGGGACCCATGGAAAAACAACAACATCGGCTATTTTAACCCATATTTTTTCTGTAACGAGGCAATCATTTTCTTCTTTTATGGGAGGCTTTTTGAATGGTAATAACTCAAATTTAATAGGAGAAGGAGATGAGTTTATGATTGTAGAAGCGGATGAGTATGATCGTTCTTTTTTAAAATTACATCCTAGTATTGGAAGTATCACTTCGATGGATGCGGATCATCTTGATATTTATGAAACTGCAGAAGCATTTGAGGCTGCCTTTGTTCAATTTTCCAAACAGATTGAGCAGAATCTTATCCATGCCTATGGTCTTCCTTTAAAGGGATTGACATTCGGTATTGATGTTGAGGCAGATTACAAAGCATTTAATATACACTTCAGAAATATGGGGTACAGTTTTGATTTGAATACTCCAAAAGGCATGTTTAAAGAAATTACTTTCAATCAAATAGGCAAACATAATATTGCGAATGCAGTTTGTGCTATTGCTATGGCAGATCAGGCGGGAATTCCAATGGAATCCATATTAAAGGCGTTAGAAACATTCCCAGGCGTATATCGACGAATGAATGTTTTTGAATGGAAAAACGCGCTGGTGATCGATGATTATGCACATCATCCAACTGAATTAAGAAAAGTTTTGGAGACATTGAAAGAGTCTTTCCCAGACCGAAAAAACTGTGTTATTTTTCAGCCCCATCTATTTTCAAGAACCCAAGATTTTATGGACGGCTTTTTAAGTGTTTTAGCATCATTTGATGAGGTGGTGTTGTTGGATATTTATCCGGCAAGAGAAGAGCCTATTTTAGGCATTAGTTCGAGAAAAATTTTAGAGGATTTAAATCACACCCATAAAAAGCTAATAGAAAAAAAAGAGATAAAAGAAGTGATGGAGTTCAGTGATGCAACCGTTTTTGCATTTTTAGGAGCTGGAGATATTGGAGTAGAAGTTCAATCGTTGAAAAATCAATTTGTTCTAAAATGAAGATAAATAAAGCTTACTTTTTTCTTGCTTTCATGATCCTTGTTTTGATTGGACTCTCATGGTTTTCTTTACAGCGTAATCAAGTTCGCGAAAAGCAAAATATTTTGGTTGATTTTACTCAATCTCCCCGCTTTTTAGACACGATTTCGGTTAATAAAATGTTAACACAATACTGGAGTGCTAAGTCAGTTCAGGAGAAAGATAGTTTAGATTTGGATATGCTAGAAGACCAATTAAAAAGCGTTGACGTGATTGAAAATGCGGAAGTTTTTATGCTCCATGAGGGAGACTTGGCAGTATCCATTACAGAGCGAATACCAACATTCATTATTGAATCAACCCCTCCTCTTTTTGGTGATGCTAAAGGGGCTGTATTTCCATACGTTGCTATAGAGGATCTTGAGCTTCCGGTGTTTAAAACCGATAATTCTTCGTCTACTTTTGTTTCAACTGCCCGCTTAATTGAAAAACTAAAGTTGGATTCTTTTATAAGTACAGAACTAGAAACGCTCTACTTAGAGGGTTCAACGTATAAGATGCAGCTAAAATCCTATCCCTTTGAAGTGGTTTTAGGAAGTCCATCCTTGTTAAATGAAAAAATAGAAAAGTTGAAAGTGTTTTGTGCTTTTCAGAATGTTCAAGACAGTTTAAGTGGATATAAAAAAATAAATTTAACGTACTTAAATCAAGTAGTTGCAATAACACCTTAAAATTATGAAACAAACAAATATTTCTGTCGGACTCGATATCGGTACAACCAAAATTGTTGCTTTGGTGGGAAAGAAAAATGAATTTAATAAGGTTGAAATCCTAGGGATGGGTAAATCCAAAAGTCTTGGTGTTCATCGCGGGGTGGTCAATAATATTACTCAAACCATTCAGTCCATTCAACAGGCTGTTGAGGAAGCAAGAATAGATTCAAAACAAGAAATTCATGATGTGGTGGTAGGGATTGCAGGACAGCACATCAGAAGCATTCAACACAGCGATTATATTACTCGTGAGAATCCTGAAGAAGTGATTGATGAAGAGGATATTCAAAAATTAATTCAACAAGTGTATAAGCTAGTTATGCTTCCTGGTGAGGAAATTATTCATGTGTTACCACAAGAATACAAAGTGGATGGACAAGGCGAAATAAAAGAGCCAATTGGGATGCATGGGGGACGTTTGGAAGCCAACTTTCATGTGGTTGTTGGGCAAGTTTCATCAATTAAAAATATAGGTAGGTGTATAAAAAGTGCTGGTCTCAATATGGCCAACATTACTTTGGAGCCTTTGGCTTCCTCTGAAGCAGTTTTGAGTTATGAAGAAAAGGAAGCTGGGGTTGCCTTGATTGATATAGGGGGTGGAACTACCGATTTAGCTATTTTTAAAGATGGTATTATTCGTCACACAGCCGTTATCCCTTTTGGAGGAAATGTAATTACAGAAGACATTAAAGAAGGGTGTTCTATCATTGAGAAGCAGGCAGAATTGTTGAAAACCAAATTTGGATCGGCTTGGCCTGGTGAGAACAGAGACACTGAGATTGTCTCTATCCCAGGCTTACAAGGGAGAGACCCCAAAGAAATTTCTTTGAAAACACTCTCTAAAGTAATCAATGCTCGTGTAGTTGAAATTATTGAACAGGTTTTTTTAGAGATTAAAAATTATGGCCACAATGAGCAAAAGAAAAAATTAATTGCAGGTATAGTTCTTACCGGTGGCGGTAGCCAATTAAAACATTTGAAACAGCTTGTGGAGTACATCACTGGGATGGATACGCGTGTCGGCTATCCAAGTGAGCATTTGGCTGGTGACACGCAAGAGAGTGTGTCAAGTCCTCTTTTTGCAACGGCTGTAGGTCTTTTGATGAATGCTTTAGAGCATAACACCTATCAAGAGGAAGAAGTTGTTTTGGAAAGTGATGAAAATGAAGCACAGTCAAAAGAAGCTCCTGTTCAAAAAGATGTAGCGATGAAACGAAAGTCAATTTTAGATCGTTTTGGTGAAAAATTAAAAGAGTTTTTAGATAATGCATAATCAATCAGATACTATGGATCAGGAAGGAACAAAGGGAATAAACTTTGATTTACCCAAAAATAGAAGCAACGTAATTAAAGTGCTTGGAGTTGGTGGTGGAGGAAGCAATGCAATCAATTATATGTTTCAACAAGGAATCAAGGGAGTTGATTTTATTGTAAGTAATACCGATGCGCAGGCATTATCCGAAAGTGGCGTTCCTACTAAAATTCAGTTGGGCGCAAGTCTCACTGAAGGTTTGGGAGCAGGTGCTAACCCTGAGGTAGGAGAAAGAGCAGCAGTGGAGAGTAAGGATGAAATCCAATCCATACTTTCGACACAAACTAAAATGATTTTTATTACCGCAGGAATGGGAGGCGGAACAGGTACTGGTGCTGCACCCGTGATTGCAAGAATGGCAAAATCGTTGGATATTTTGACCGTCGGAATTGTAACTATGCCCTTTCAGTTTGAAGGAAAATTACGCTTGGAGCAAGCCCAAAAAGGCTTAGAAAAAATTAAAGCGTCAGTAGATGCACTAATCGTAATTAACAATAATAAATTAAGAGAAGTCTATGGTAATCTAGGTTTTAAAGCTGGTTTTGCAAAGGCAGATGAGGTTTTAGCTACAGCTGCACGTGGAATTGCAGAAGTAATAACCCATCATTATACTCAAAATATTGACCTTAAGGATGCCAAAACCGTTTTGACCAATTCAGGTACAGCGATTATGGGATCTGGGTCAGCATCTGGAAGTAATCGTGCTCAAGAGGCGATTGTAAAAGCACTAGATTCGCCCTTATTAAATGATAATAAAATTACGGGATGTAAAAATGTATTGTTACTTATTGTTTCGGGTACTGACGAGATTACAATCGATGAAATTGGGGAAATCAATGATTTTATTCAAACTGAGGCTGGTAATCACACCAATATCATTATGGGAGTTGGAGAGGATGAAACACTTGGAAATGAAGTTTCGGTAACTGTTATAGCGACAGGTTTTGGTCAGGAGCAACAAAATGAAATTTCCAATACAGAGGCAAAAAAGATAATACACACACTGGAAGATGAGCAGAAAATGGAGCATGACCTCACTGAAAAAGCACCTACTGAAGCGGCTGTAAATCCTTTTCAGGTAGATGAGGAATTTGAGCAAAAGGCATCCATTTCAAATTTTGAAAAACCAAACGTATCCCCGGAGCAAGATCCTTTGATTGATTTAAATGCTATTCTTTATGATATTGAAGTGGACAGTGAAATTGTTCCCAATGGACTCTCAGAAAAGCAAATTCATATGCTTATTGATGAGGAGGAGGTAGAAGCGCCAATGCTTTTTACAACTCCAGAGTCTGATGTTTCCGTAATAAATGATGAAAGTGTAGAAGTAGATAGTGAAATCAAATCACCTGATGAAGATGTAGCGGTCCCAGAAATGGAAACGATCGAAGAAAAAATAGAAATCACCACTTCTGAGTCGCCTCTCGAGATTTTAGAGAATGATTCTACTGAAAAAGAAACAGAAATCAATCCAGTAGCTCTTTCTTTCGAGGCTCAAGATGATCGAGATGAAATAAATAATGTTAGCACTTTTTTTGAGCCACAATTTGAAGCTGTATCTGAAGTCACTGATTCAGAAGATGTAAGTGAAAATGAAGTGATCAAATCTGAGAATGCGATTGAAGAAGACTTTGTGATCAATGAAGTTTCTTCACTTCTTTCAGAAATTGATGTCATTGATCCTCAAATTGTGGAGCACCAAAGTCAATTTCAAATGGATTTTGAACTGCCTTTCAATCAGGAGACAGCGAAAAAGTCAATTGCTTTTCAGTCAGAGGAAAATGACGTGGAGGACAGTTCTTCAAGTATTCATCAAGAAATAGCGGAAGCTTCTTTGGAGGTTAAGTTTGAGATCAAAGATGAGCTGATTGAATCAAAAGAAGAGCAGGATATTCTTGAAGCTACAGCAACGGCTGGGGTTGATTCAGAAATAAATCCTTTTGAACAGTCCATAGATCAAACGATAATAGAACAAAGTGAAAAAAGAAAGGAACATTTAAAGGCTTTTAATCATAAATTCAAACACCAATTACAACGCGTGGATGATATGGAAAAAGAGCCTGCTTATAAGAGACAGGGGATGGATTTAAATGCTGAAGCACCCAGTACTCCCTCTCGAGTTTCTTTAGACAATAATGGAGACGACGATTTACAATTGCGTTCCAATAATTCATTTTTACACGATAACGTAGATTAAATAAAAATATGGGAGTTTTAAGTAATTTGACAGAAGAAATAAAAAACGCAATGCGTGCCAAAGATAGTTTGAAGTTAGAGGCACTTCGTGCTATTAAGTCAGCTGTATTGTTGGCGCAAACTTCTGGGGTGGCGCAAATGAATTAAGCGATGATGAAGCAATAAAGTTATTACAGCGCTTGGTGAAACAAAGAAAAGAAAGCGCAGCTATTTTTAAGGAGCAACAACGTCCTGATTTAGCAGAACCAGAAGAAGCTCAAGCAGAAGTCATAATGGCTTTTTTACCAGAGCAGCTTTCTGAAGAAGCTGTTGAATCGGTAATTGATGAAATCATTGCTAAAACAGGAGCTGCAAGCATGAAAGATATGGGGAAGGTTATGGGGATGGCTTCGGGTCAATTAGCTGCTAAAGCTGATGGAAAATTGATTGCTACATTGGTAAAGCAAAAACTAGGTGCTTAAATGCATCCTCTTGCTTTGTATTTATGTGATATAGCATTAGATTTGTTCTAAATTTTAGTAGCCACGGAATGTGATGTCGAAAACAATTCCGTATTAACTTTTGTAATTTAAACTGGCCCAGTAGTTCAACTGGATAGAATATCAGATTTCGGCTCTGAGGGTTAGGGGTTCGAATCCTCTCTGGGTCACTTTTTACATCTCCTATTCATTTAGTAACTTCATTTTTTCAATTAATTGATTATCTTAATCTTTTAATTCAACTTAAAATGTTGTTTTTTTATGAATACAAAAGAGGTTGTAATCCATAAAAATCTTGCTGAAAAAATGATGTTAAGATTCTATGGAATTCATGGTAAGGCAATGCCTTTGCCAGGAGAGGTGGATTTTAATTTTAAAATTTCAACTTCGGAAGGAGCATCCTATATTCTAAAAGTTTCTCGTCCCAATATTTCTTTGTCGTATTTAGATTATCAGCAAAAAATATTGATGCATCTTGAATCTAAATCAATTCAAAATGAAACCCCTAAAGTATTTCTAAATAGAGAAGGAGAACAAACGTCATCGTTTAAAGATGAGATGAATCAAATTCGGTATGTTCGTTTGCTTTCATGGATTTCTGGAAGAGTTTGGAGTGAAGTAAATCCACATACAGTTGATTTGCGTCTTGGTTTAGGGTATTTGGGAGGAACAATAACTAAGGCATTACTTGATTTTGATCATGCAGAGGCAAATCGTTCCTTTGAGTGGGATATCGCACAAGCGTTATGGGTTCAAGAGTATATTCATTTCTTTAATGATAAAGAACAAGAAGTTGTAATTCATTTTTTAGCTATTTTTAAATCATTTGATACAGGCTATAATGCGTTGCGAAAAAGTGTAGTTCATAATGATGCAAATGATAATAATATTCTTGTTACAGATACCATTGAAGCACCTTCTGTTAAATCATTAATCGATTTTGGAGACTCAATTTATACCCAAATCGTAAACGATTTAGCAATAAGTTGTGCCTATGGAATCATGCATCAAAATGATCCTTTAGAGGCTGCTCTTTCAATAATCAGTGGGTATCATAGCGCCTTTCCTTTAAAAGAAGAAGAACTTTATTATTTGTATGGCTGTATTGCAATTCGTCTCGTAATATCAGTAACAAAATCAGCAATTAACAAAAAATCGGAACCAGAAAATAAATATTTATTGATCAGCGAAAAGTCTGCTTGGGAGGTATTGTATAAATGGAGGCAAATCAATGCAGAGTTTGCACATTACAGTTTCAGAACTGCCTGTGGTTTCCCTGCACATCCAAAACGGAAAGACTTTGATCGTTGGGTTTTAAAAGAAAAAGTAGAACTAAACTCATTATTCCCATCACTTAATAAATCAGAGGTTTTGCTTCTTGATCTCAGTGTTTCAAGTACTTGGATCGGACAATCGAATGAATTTAATGATCTTGATTTATTTCAATTCAAATTGGAACAGTTACAAAAGAAAAATCATGATAAGATTATTTCTGGAGGTTATTTGGAGCCAAGACCTTTATACACTTCATCAGAATACGAGAAAGTGGGAAATTCAGGAAAGGAGAGTAGATCCATTCACTTAGGGATTGATTTCTGGATTTCAGAGGGAACGCCTGTTCATGCTCCTTATCAGGCTAAGGTTGTTATCTCTGTCATTAATCATGGCGAAAAGGCGTATGGTGGTTTGATTATCCTTCGTCACGAAGAAGAAGGTATTTCGTTTTTTTCTCTTTACGGTCATCTTTCGGAAAAAAGTATTTCAGAACAACCCATAGGGAATACTGTTGCTAAAGGAGAAAAATTTGCTGAGATTGGGAATCGATATGAAAACGGAAATTGGGTGCCTCACTTACATTTTCAACTGATGTTGTCATTACTTGATTTTCAGGATGATTTTCCTGGAGTCGTCTATCCAAACCAAAAGAATATATGGAGTGGTTTTTGTCCTGATCCTAATTTACTTTTTAAAAGTAAAGTCCTGCTTCATAAAGAAGAAATTACAATAGATAAAATTAAGTCGGATAGACGAAGTTATCTTGGAAGAGGAATGAGTTTGCAGTATGAGGAACCACTTCATATTGTTAGAGGAGAAGGAGTTTATTTATTTGATGATCAAGGAAGGAAATATATAGACACAGTCAATAATGTTGCTCATGTTGGGCACGAGCATCCCAAAGTAGTAAAGGCCGGTCAGTCACAAATGGGGGTCCTCAATACGAATTCGAGATATTTACACAATAACATTACCCATTTAGCAAAAACACTTGCTCAAACGTTACCTCCTGAGTTGTGCGTATTACATTTTGTCAATTCTGGAAGTGAGGCCAATGAGTTAGCGTTGAGAATGGCAAAAACCGTAACGGGATCAAAAGAAGTAATTGCTTCAGAGATTGGGTATCATGGCAACACAAACAGTTGTGTCGATATTAGTTCTTATAAATTTGATGGAAAAGGAGGAAGTGGTAAACCTAAAAACACTCATATTTTTCCCTTACCCGATTCTTTTCGAGGTAAATATTGCGGGGAAAATACAGGAATACAGTATGCAAATGAAGTTCAGTTATTAATTGATGAAATTCAAGGTCAAAATAAGGAAGTGGGAGCTTTTATTATTGAACCCATCATCAGTTGTGGCGGACAAATTGAATTACCAGAAGGATTTTTGAAAGCGGCTTATTCCATGATAAAAAATGCAGGGGGTCTATGTATTTCTGATGAGGTTCAGACGGGTTGTGGAAGAATGGGAAGTGCTTTTTGGGGGTTTCAATTACACGATGTTATTCCTGATATTATTACCATAGGAAAGCCGTTGGGAAACGGACATCCTGTAGCAGCTGTGGCTTGTACTCAGGAAATTGCTGAACAGTTTGCTAATGGGATGGAATTTTTCAACACTTTTGGTGGAAATCCTGTTTCGTCTGTCATTGCCAGTACGGTAATTGAGATTGTCATTGAGGAAAAACTACAGCAAAACGCTTTAAAGGTAGGGTCGTTCCTGAAAGAGGAATTGTTAAAATTATCACGCATCTATCCAATTTTAGGCTCTGTTCGAGGGCAGGGTTTGTTTTTAGGAATTGAGCTTGTTGATTTTATTAAAACTCCCCAAGAGCTTCAGGCAACTTACCTTATAAATAGGATGAAAGATTATGGATTCCTTATGAGTTCCGATGGACCAGATCATAATGTTATTAAGATTAAACCTCCTATGGTTTTTTCAAAACAAAATGCAACAGATTTGATTTATACCTTAGAGAAAATTCTTTCAGAAGATTTGATGCACATCAAATAATCGAAGAAACATTTTTTTTTGTATATTTAACTAACTATATTTTTTTAAGAAATGAATGAACTACTAATTGTTGGAATCGGTGCTTTTGTTCTCGTTGGAGGTGTAATTTTATATGCTGTAGTTTCAACTGCTACGGGTATGGAAGAGGATAAAAATAATAATTATATTCCCGATTGGATTGAGAAAAGATTTCCTAGTATTTTCAAATCAGGAAAAGACCTTGAATAGAGTTCTAGGACAATTTTTTATTTTTATTTGATACGGAATAACAATATTTTTATAAAAATTAAGTTTGATAAGTGTTATTACTGTACAAAATGAACCTTTCTACCCTCAAAAGCTGTTGTTTTTCAATTCTATTCCTATTTTTTTCTCAATTGGTGATCTCCCAAAATGCTGAAAATCCATGGAAACTTAATATAGGTGTTAATTTTATTGATACCTATCCTACTGGAGATTCTTCACCTTATCTAGGGAATTCGGGAGGTATTTTTGAAGATTTTTTAAATGTTGGTAGCCACTGGAATTTAGGTGGACCCTCCGTTTCAATATCACGTTATTTAGGTACTGGACTTTCGTTGGGTTTTCAAGGGGGATTAAACAAAATTGAAAAAATAAATGGGGTAACTAACCCTGTTATCTCATATTATTCAACAGATGCTTTTCTTAGTTTTAATCCATTTAATTCAGGAACCTTTCGTCCTTTTCTAAAGGTTGGATATGGTTTATCTAGTTTTGATGTAAATAATAGTGCAGTTGAGGGAAGATTATTATCAAAAAATATTTCAAAAACAATTCTTGGAGGTTTCGGGTTTGATATTATGCTTGACAAAGCTTTTGGAATTACCCTTCAGACGGAATACAGAAGTGCTTTTGAAACCTATGGAACCAACCACTTTCAACATCAAATTGGAATGTCTTATCAATTTGGGTTAGGAGATATAGACAAAGATGGGGTTCCAGATAAAAAAGATGAGTGTCCAGAAATACCAGGTTTAAAAGAATTTAACGGTTGTCCAGATACCGATGGAGATACTGTAATTGATAAAAAAGATACTTGCCCTGAAGTAGCTGGTCTAGTTGAACTGAATGGCTGTCCAGATACTGATGGTGACGGAATCTCTGATCCTGACGACGCTTGTCTCAATGTTGCTGGTAGTGCTGAAATGAACGGTTGTCCAGACACGGATGGTGATGGTACAGGTGATGATATAGATGCTTGTGTTGAACAAGTAGGTCCCCTGGAGAATAATGGTTGTCCATGGCCGGATCGTGATCATGATGGCGTTGCAGACAAAGATGACTTGTGCCTAGATGAAGCGGGTTCCATCACAAATAATGGGTGTCCTGAGCTTTCTGATGAAGTGATGAAAACCATAAATGAATTTGGAGCAAAAATAAATTTCGCTGCCAATAGTGATAAAATATTGGGTAAAAAGATGCGAAGTATAGTATCTAAAATTAAAGAGATACTTATGGAAAATCCATCGGGTAACCTTTTGATTGAGGGATATACTTCAAATGATGGGGATGAAGATTATAATACTGAATTATCTGTAAAAAGAGCAGAGGCCGTTAGAGATTTGCTAATTAATTTAGGGGTAGAGAAAGAACGTCTACAAGTTATTGGATTAGGGGAAACTTCTCCCATCGGAAATAATGATTCGCCGGAAGGTAGGGCAGAAAACAGAAGGGTTCAGTTCACCTATAAAAATTAGAAATTTTATATACTTTTAAGTAGCTTAATGTTTTCGGCAGGATTCTTTGCTTTAAAAACATAACTTCCAGCAACAAGAACGTCAGCTCCAGCTGCTATTAAAGAGGCTGCATTGGTATCGGTTACACCACCGTCAATCTCAATTTGACAAGAACTAGTATGAAGCTGAATAAGTTGTTTTAATTCCGATACTTTATCATAGGTGTTTTCTATAAAAGATTGTCCTCCAAACCCAGGATTTACACTCATAATACACACCAAATCAATGTCTTTGATAATACTACTTAAACTTGAGATAGGAGTGTGTGGGTTTAATGCCACTCCTGCCATCATTCCACAAGACTTAATTTTCTGAAGGGTCCGGTGTAAGTGACTACAGGCTTCGTAATGTACTGTCAAAACTGCGGCTCCCAAATTGGCAAAAGTCTCTATATAGCGATCGGGATCTACAATCATCAAATGAACATCAAGTGGTTTTTTTGCATGCTTTTGAATTGCCGCAAGAACAGGCATTCCAAACGAAATATTGGGTACAAACACACCGTCCATAATATCAATATGAAACCAATCAGCATCACTCGCATTAATCATTTTCGAGTCTCGTTCAAGATTTGCAAAATCTGCTGCTAGTATAGAAGGTGCTATTTTAACTGACATTGGATTATTTTTAGTTATGTAAAGATACAAAAAAGGCAACCCGTGGGTTGCCTTTTTAATTAACCTAAATAGGTTTTTAGAATTTTACTTCTTGAGGTGTGTTTCAATCTACGAATGGCTTTTTCCTTGATCTGTCTGACACGCTCTCTTGTAAGGTCAAATGTTTCACCAATTTCCTCTAAAGTCATTGCATGTTGATCTCCTAAGCCAAAATATAAACGAACCACATCAGCTTCTCTAGGAGTGAGTGTTTCAAGAGCACGTTCTATTTCTGTTCTGAGGGATTCATGTAATAGGACTCGATCAGGGTTAGGTGATTCTCCGCTATTAAGAACATCATATAGGTTAGAATCTTCTCCTTCAACAAGGGGCGCGTCCATTGAGACGTGTCTCCCCGAGTTTTTTAGTGATTCTTTTACGTCGTTGATGGTCATGTCCAATTCTTTTGCAATTTCTTCAGCAGAAGGTGCACGCTCATGGGCTTGTTCCAAAAAGGCGTAAGTTTTATTGATTTTATTAATTGAACCAATTTTATTTAGCGGTAATCGAACAATACGAGATTGCTCGGCTAAGGCTTGTAAAATAGATTGACGTATCCACCATACGGCATAGGATATAAATTTAAAACCACGGGTTTCATCAAATCGTTGTGCTGCTTTAATGAGTCCTAAATTTCCTTCATTGATTAGATCAGGAAGGGTCAGCCCTTGGTTTTGGTATTGTTTAGCTACAGAAACAACAAATCGTAAATTGGCTTTGGTTAGTTTTTCAAGAGCTATTTGGTCTCCTGCTTTAATCCGTTGTGCTAATTCTACTTCCTCTTCAGCAGTAATAAGGTCTACTTTTCCAATTTCTTGAAGGTACTTATCTAGCGAAGCGGTTTCTCGATTGGTTACCTGCTTGGTAATTTTTAGTTGTCTCATAGTTTAAATGATGTCGTATATAATGGATACGTTCAAAAAATTAAATTGTTACAATAATTCAGAAAAAAATTAATCTTTTTTCTCTGGTCTTGGTAAAAGTGCCTTACGAGATACTTTTTCTTTACGAGTTCTGGAGTCAATACCGAAATATTTCACCTCTAAAGTATCTCCCATATTGACAACATCACTAACATTTTCTGTGCGTTCCCAAGCCAGTTCACTTACATGTAAAAGAACTTCGTTTCCTGGTGCATCTAAGTATTCTACAACCGCACCAAAGTCAAGCATTTTAATCACTTTAACTTGATAGGTGTTTCCAACCACAGGCTTAAAGGTTACAGAATCAATTTTTGCTTCCACCATTGCAATACCTTCGGGTGTTGTTCCTAAAATTTCAATAATACCTTCTTCAGTTACAGGATCTTCTGTAACGACGATCGTACATCCTGATGTTTTCTGAAGTTCTTGAATTACTTTTCCTCCAGGTCCAATAATTGCTCCGATGAAATCGTTAGGAATACGTCGGGTAATCATTTTTGGCGCATGAGTTTTTACCTCCTCATTAGGAGCGGCAATAGTTTCAACGAGGTGATCTAGAATATGCAATCTACCATCTCTAGCTTGATTTAAAGCCTGAGTCATAATGTCAAAACGCAACCCTTTAATTTTGATGTCCATTTGACAAGCGGTAATTCCGTCAGCGGTTCCTGTAACTTTAAAGTCCATATCTCCTAAATGATCTTCATCCCCTAGAATA
>Ga0228609_1000078_pt1 | contig 51480 bp, 37 predicted proteins | sample 10DmetaG_FD_190068 | JGI IMG/M metagenome (GOLD analysis project Ga0228609, IMG submission 190068) | Seawater microbial communities from Monterey Bay, California, United States - 10D | ecosystem: Environmental > Aquatic > Marine > Coastal | place: USA: California | collected 2016-11-10 | reverse complement strand
TTGACTGACCTAGAAAAAATAGTTGCTTTATGTAAGCGAGGTGACAAGAAAGCTCAAAAAGCTCTATTTGACAACTTATCACCCCAAATGCTAGGTATAGCATATCGTTATGTGGCGGGATATGATTTAGCAAACGAGGTGGTGCAGTTGACATTTATCAAAGTGTTCAAAAATATAGAAAACGTTGATCCAAAAAAAATAAAAGGCTGGATGAGAAAGATTACAGTAAATACTGCCCTTAACACATTAAAACAAGAATAAAGATCTTTTGAAAGCCTGGATGTAGAGTCAATAAAGAAACACACAAAACAACAAGACCATTCATCGGACATTGTTTGTTTAATAAACAGATTGACTAAAGACAAAAGAGTATTGTTTAATCTCCACGCCATCGAAGGATATTCTTTTAAAGAAGTGGGAACAATGTTAGAAATATCAGAGGGAAACGCAAGAATTAGGTATCACAGAGTAAAAAAAGAAGTGCAAAAACTATTAGAACACTATTTCATTGAAGGTTAAAATATGGAAGACTGGTTAAAAAAAGAGATTAGCAACTTTGAGTTGATGCCCCAAAAAGGGCTTTGGGACAGAATTGTTTTAAATACAGAACCGATCGTTGCTAAAAAAAGTGCTTTACCAAGGTTTGTTTTAACTGTTTTAGGAGTTTTTCTTGCCTTATTGTGCGTTAATGTTTTACCTCCAAAGTGTGTGAACAAACAAAAAACACCACACACAAAAAACTTCAAGAATTATACAAACAACTCGGAATTATTCAAAAAAAAAGAGATTGCTTCGTACTTTAGGAACAACCTAACGAAGCACCAAACCCAAGCTAGCGATAATGATAAAAACCAACCAATCCAGACACTCTTTCAAACAAAGAAAAACCTATTAAGCAAGAAAGACTTACTAGTTAAATGCAACTTAGATAGGAAAAGTGGTTTGAATCTATCGACCCCAATTTTACAACTAGCCCACCACCTTAAAATTAACCAGGCACAAACCTCAATATTAAAACAAGGCACATTACAAAAACCACACCTTCAGGTTAACTATAAGTTCGCCAAACAAAACAGAGCAGCACCGACAGCAAGAACAAATCACAAATTAGAGGGATTGGTCTTTTGGAATATTAGAGAGCGTATTTCTGTGGGAATGGGCATGGGCCTACAAAGGTCAAAATGGAGCACGGCTGTAGGAAAAAAACTAAACACAAAAAGGTATGAAAAAGGCATAAATAACCAGGGCAGCACAAATGAAGAAAGTGATTTTTTTGTAGATGGGGATACAGTATTTGTAAACGAGGGAACATATCAAGCCACCCAAGAAACTAACGAGTCAAGCTATTGGGACAATAATTTTTATGCAAAAGATGGAGATGTATTAAGTATAAAAGAAAATACGTTGTGGCTATTTTCTACACCTATTCGGTTGAGATATGATGTTTTTAGAAAGAAAGAATGGGTTTTTAGAGTTGCGGGAACAGCGATTCCTCAAATAATTTTTAATCAAAAAAGCTTAGCAAACCACAATGAGTTAAATGTATGGGTTGAGGACAATCAGACATTTAATAAGGTAAATCTAGCATTCGAAGGGTCTATAGAGGTAGAAAAAAGGATAAACAAAAGAGCGTTTAACGTTCAGTTTTCTATCGGTTTTAACCCATTAAAAAAACAAAATATTTACAAAAAAGAGCTACCCAAACATTCAATAAATGGTTCTATTGGGTTGGGCTACCTGTTTGGCGGTTAGTTTGATGGTTAGTAACTTAGTGTGCTTGTAGCTGCTATCGAGAACAGAAACAGAGTATTTGTTTTTTAATTCATTGTATGTGTTGAGGTGAGAAACAAGCAACGTGTCTTCTGACTTTAATTGTTGCCAATTTATTCGAGATATTGACAAACCGTGTTCGATGTTTAGTTTTTGAAGGTAAAATAAATGAGGCTCAAAACCGTATGTTCGATCAAGGAGAATTTTTGTGTTAGAGCTTAAGTTTTTAATATTTTGTTCATCTTTTAGGTAATGAGATATTCCGTTGGTTTCCCATTCATAATACTTTTCACATGGATTTAGGGCGTATTGATAAGCCTTGTGGTATGGAAAAGCGAGCACTAAAATTATTAGGATTAAAACCCACTCAGTGTTTTTTTTCAATCGATTTATCAAAAGATAGACACTTATAGAAATCAAAATTGCTAGCATGGGTACAACAGGTGCTGCGTACCAAAAATTTTTAGTTCCTAAAGAAATAACAAGTAAAAAAGCAAAACACTGAATGCACCAAAAAACCCAACTTTTTGACAACTCCTTAATAGTAAAAGGTGTAATAAAAATGACAGGAGCTAGCCAGACCCAATATTTCATTTGTTTATGAAAAAGTAAATTAAAATAGTATAAAAACGAGTGTTTTTCAAAAACAAAACTAGAAGATTGATTAATGTACCTTGGAAATAACTCCCCCTGCCAAACAAGGTTAAGATAACCTGGCTGTCTCAGTTCTCTCGACCAATAATACGACCCAACAATAAAAAGCACAGTAAAAATAGAAATATAAAAATGCTTATTGGAAAGTAACGAAACCAACCTTTCTTGAAATAGCAAAGCAATAAAGAGGCCTGGAGAAAGCATTAAAATGGCAATGCTTTTACAAAGAATTCCAAACATAAGAGAAACCCCAATCCAATAGAGGTATGAATTTTTTTCTGTTTTAATAAATAGGTGTGTACTATAAGTTAAAAGGAGCACAAAAAAAACAAGGGTAGCGTCATGGTCTCCAAACCGACCTACGTGATCTCCAAAAAAACCAAAAGAGGTTGCTGTGATGCCCATAGCAAAAATCCCAGGCCAAAATTTCTTTGTAGACGAATAAGTGATTATAAAAATCAAAACAAGCGACAGTATTGAAAAAAACACAGACGGGAAACGAATAGCCAGTTCGTTTATGCCAAAACAATGGAGGCAAGCAACTTGCAACCATATTAACAAAGGAGGTTTCAGTTCGTAGGTCTCGGGTGATTTGTTAAAAGTTCTAATTAGCAAGTCGCCAGACTGATACATCTCTATTGCGTTAACAGCATTTCTAGATTCGTCCCACATTCGTAATGGCAATAAATCTACTTTAAGCCAAAGCGGGATGGAGAAAACAAAAAGAAGTCCTAGAGCAAGAATTTTTAAGTGAGTTTTTTTCATGTCAATTTGTTTGGCGGTATAATTAATCTCCGTTCTTTAATTTATAATAATAGTTTCTTGCACGAGCAACATACAAACTTGAATTGTACTCAAGAATAATTTTTTCAAATAATTGGATTGCCTCTTCTTTATCCCCTATAATTTGGAGCGTTAAGAGAGCAGAACGAAAAAGGGCGTTGTCAGCAAGAATATCCCCACTAAAATTTTCATAAACGGACCTATACAGACGATTTGCCTCCTCATAGTTTCCAAGCTTTTCTTGAACCTGAGCCTTGAGGTACAGGATTTCGTCATCTAATGAGTGATTTGGATATTTAAATGGTAATAGGTTCAAAGTTTCTTTACATTTCAATATTTTGTTTTGATATAAAAGAAACTCTGCAGCGGCATACTCTTTCATAGCATCGTTGGTAGAATCAAGACCCGTGTTGTCTTGAATTAACAAAGACAACTCGATTGCGTTGTTGCTAATCAATTGAGTTGTTGCTGTTTTAAGAATATCAAGCTGACTTTTTGCCCAATCAAAATCTCCCGTGTAGTAGCTAAGTTTTGCGTTTTTAAATCGAGCTTCTTGACCAAGTGCATCTTCTTTAAATTCCTTTTCAACCTGACCATACATTAGTCGAGCATCCCATATGTTGTTTGACATTAAGTAGCAGTCTCCTAAAAGCAGTTTTGTTTTTGCTGTGAAAGTGTTTTTTAACCGCCGTGTTTCAATGAGTTTTAAAAGTAATTCAATAGCAACACTTGTTTTATTTAGGTAAAACAAGTTTAATTCAGCTAGTCTAAACATGCTTTCGGCAGTTTTGTAACCAACACCCTCGTACTCAATGAATTGTTGAATTTTAACTGTTAGGGCGTTAATTTTTTCTTTATCTGGGTTAATGTCTATTGTGGTTTGAAGATAGAGAGAGTTTATAAGGCCATTTTGCCCATTAATGTAGTTCTTGTTTGTTTTACCCAAGCCTATCACATAAGAATATGCGTCAGCAGCAACATCAAATATTTTGCCATCAACACACAATCGAGCAAACTGCATTACCCGCTCACCTTGATCATTTTTTAAACGGTCTAACGAGACAACCTGTTTTAGTGCGGCACGATACTTTTTTTGGTGGAAGTAACACTGTAGTAATAACTCACCAAACACAATGTTGTTTGGGTTTTTTTGAACGAAATACAGGGCCTTGTCTTGAAGGTATGATACATTAACAGAGTCTTCAAACACAATGTCGAGGTTTTTTACAACAAACCGATATGTGCTGGGGTCCTCTTCAATAAGTCTTAAAGAAAAATTTGCAAGTTCTCGTGCTTTAAGACTAGAACGATAGGTGTAGATTAGGTCAACATAAAACTCGTATATTCCGTGTTTTTTAATCCCTGTTTTGTAAGCTGTTATCGCTTTTTCAAAATAACCCCTCCTTTTAAATCCGTTAGCCAACGCCTTAATTTCGTAAACATTATTTTGAGACGATTTAATGATTTTATCAAAATAATGTTCTGACTTTTCTTTTTTCCCAAAACGATCGTAAACCATCCCTAAATCGACACGTAACCCAATGCTTGTAGGGAACTTTCTGAGCTGATATTCTGTAAGTTTTTCCGCGTCTTTTTCTTTTTCCAAGGCAATTAGCGTATTTAGATAGTATTCATATATGAATGCAGAACGGGAACCTCTACGGTGTAGTTTTTTAAAAAGACTTTCTGCTTTTTCAAACTCATTGTTTTCGTAAAACTGAATTGCAACACGTTCATCAATGGATTGAGATGAAACCCACAAGGCAACAATTAAAAAGCAAAAAGACAGAAATATTCTCATTTTATCACAACAAAGATAGGGTTACTTTTCACGGTAGCTTAGTGCAATAACGAACATACATAAGCTAATTATATTAAACTTAAAAAGTTTACTAAAACAAGCAAATTTAGAATGTGTGCTCTATATGTGTTACCTTCGTACCGCAAATAACAAATCTATTATTTGCAAATGTCCAAATCTACAGATTCTAAAATTTCACACCGAGGGTTAACTTTCGATGACGTTCTAGTCTTACCCCAATATTCTGAAGTCTTACCAAGAGACACCAACACGAAAACAAAACTTACCAAGGGTCTTGAAATTAATATTCCCATTGTTAGTGCAGCAATGGACACCGTTACTGAAGCTCGCTTAGCTATTGCGATATCTAGAGAAGGCGGAATAGGAATTATCCATAAAAACATGAGTATCGAGGATCAGGCAGTGCAGGTAAAAAAAGTAAAACGGTCTGAAAGCGGCATGATTAAAGACCCAATTACCCTATCCAAATCAAACACATTGAGTGACGCCTTAGGGGTGATGAAAGAGAATAGAATAGGCGGCATACCAATAACAGACGACACAAACACACTCATTGGAATAATCACCAATCGCGATTTGCGTTTTCAAAGAGATTTGAATACCCTGATTGGGGACGTTATGACAACCGAGAGTTTGATTACGGCTGCTTCTGGCACAGATTTAAAAGAGGCGGAGCAAATTTTACAAAAATACAAGATAGAAAAACTGCCTGTTGTAGATGCTGATCAAAAACTGTTGGGCTTAATCACATTCAAAGACATCCAAAAGGTGAAAAACCACCCACAAGCCTGTAAAGATAGTTTTGGAAGATTAATGGTTGGAGCAGCCGTAGGTGTAACAGCTGATACCATGGAGCGAGTTACTGCATTAGTTGAACAAGATGTCGATGTTGTGGCTATTGATACAGCTCACGGCCACTCTATGGGTGTAGTGAAAGAATTAAAAAAAGTGAAGGCAAAATTTCCAAACCTTCAGGTAATTGTTGGAAACGTCGCAACAGCTGAAGCTGCAAAATATCTAGCAGACAATGGAGCTGATGCCATAAAGGTTGGTGTAGGTCCGGGTTCTATTTGCACCACTAGAATAATTGCCGGAATAGGAGCCCCCCAATTAAGTGCCATAATGGAGTGTTCAAAAGCACTTGAAGGAACAGGGGTACCGGTTATTGCGGATGGCGGTATTCGATACAGCGGTGATTTAGTAAAAGCCATAGTTGCTGGAGCAGACACCATCATGGCGGGAAGTTTATTTGCTGGCACAGAGGAGGCTCCAGGAGAAGTATCGTTTTATGATGGAAGAAAAGTAAAATCATACCGAGGAATGGGGAGTATTGAAGCAATGAAAAAAGGATCTACTGACCGATATTTTCAAGACGCTGAAGCTGAGATTGGTAAGCTTGTTCCTGAAGGAATTGTTGGAACAGTTGCTTACAAAGGTAGTTTGTCTGAAGTTGTTTATCAATATATTGGAGGTTTAAGGGCTGGTATGGGTTATACCGGTTCTTCGTGTATAGCAGATTTAAAAAATGCTCGTTTCACCCACATAACAGGGTCAGGAATCCGAGAGAGCCACCCTCATGACGTTACAATTACTAAAGAAGCACCCAATTATAGCCGATAACTTTAGTCAGAGCTCTCTATTATTGCCAACAACCCGGAGGTGTAGGTTATTTTAACAATCCCAGTTGAACTTACCTCGTTGCTTGTGCCACTTCTTTTCCCCAGTTGTAGCGACTCTTTATTCAGTGGATGTTTTAAGTTTTCAGTGGTTATTTCGTCACAAGAAGGAATGGGGACTAAAGATATTAAATCACCCTTTTTGTAAACTTTTGAAAAAGCTTTTGGAGCAACAAACATTCTTGAGCAATCATCATAAATTACAATTTTAGATTTGGGGTATTTTGCTAGCATAACCACATTGTTGATAGTGTGATCAAGCCTTTTGCCGGTCGCCCAGACAACATTAATGTCTTGATAACCTTTTTCTATAAGGTGATCTATGGCTTTTTCAAGGTCTGTGTTTTCTTGATTGTCTATTTGAATAAACTGTGTTTTTTTATTTACAAGCGGAACTCCTAAGCTATCCATATCGCCGATAACTAAATCTGCGAAAACCTGTAATTTACATAGCCTAGCATAAGCACCATCTAAAGCCACAATATAGGGACACCATTCCATAATTTGCGACAGCAGCTCATAGGAGCACGATTGTCCGTTAGCCACAACAAGAGCGGGTTCTTGACCTTCTTTTACAAAATGGTGTGATGACATTTTTGTGTAATACTTTAGCAAACCTACTAAAATCAACACAAGATATTGCGTTATTTGTATTATGAAAAAATCAAGTACCATTGTTTTTTTAACATTGATCATCTTGAGCTCCTGTAGAAAAGAAAAGTTTGTTTCTGAAAGTAATTGGGTTGTTCCAATTCTAGAGACAGAATTAAACCTTGGAGACATATTGCCCGACTCTTTGTCTGAAACAAATTCAGACGGCTCAATGGATATTGTATACGAGACATCATATGGAGTTAGCAGCGTAAGTGACATTGTACAGATTCCAGACACCGTAGAAGTGAGCGAGGTTACTTTATCTAGTTTAACGCTAGACGACCGGTCATTTAAAGATACGTTAACACTTTTAGAGCTTTATCCAGCTAGTGCATTGTTTCATAATCAAACGACGGTATTGCCAGGTCAAGACATACAAGCCAACGAAGGAACAGTCGTCGACGTTACAGAAGAATTCTTCACAACAGCAACATTTGTTTCGGGGTTTATAGACATTACTATATTTAATGATTTACCTGTTGTTGCTGAGGTTTTAGAGTTTGAATTGAGAAACAATGATGACAAAAGTGTTATCGTTTCAGGAGTATTTAACAACCTTTTACCCAATAGCAGTGTTTCGGAGTCATACTCACTAGCTAACAAGAAAGTGAACGGAATATTGGAGCTTTTGGTTAAACGAGTAAAGACATCCGAGAGCGATGGCCCAGTTTTAGTGGACGTGTATAAAGGTATTCGAACAGAAATATCAGTTCGTGATTTAAAACCACAGTCTGCAACGGCAATTTTTCCAGCTCAAAACCTTATAGAAAAGAAAGATGAAATTAAATATTATTTTGGCGGAGCTGAGTTCACCCAAGTTAAATTAAAGTCTGGTTTTATAAAGCTTAAAGTTGAATCTACAGTTGAAGAGGCTATTGTCCTAGACTATAGCCTCCCTAACAGCTTTAAAGAGGGTCAGATAGGTTCTCCGCTTCAAAAAACATGGACTGTGCCTCCAGCAAAAAAAGGTGAAAAAGTTTTTGTAGAGGAAATGTTTCCAATTGGCGGATACACAATATATTTTTGGGGTAAGAGCAATTTAGAAAACCCAACATTTAACCATGTTTACACAGAACTTCTTGCAAGAATTGAGTACTCTGGTATTTTAAGAACACTTTCTTTGGAAGACAAAATAAGGGTTGAATTAGGTTTGGTTGATTTGGTGCCAGAATTAATAATTGGAGACCCTGGTAGGCATGTCTTAACATCTAAAGATACGCTAGGCTTAAAACTATTTGACAATATTCAAGGGAGGCTAAACTTAGAAGACGCAAAAATGAACCTAAACTTTTACAACAGTTTTGGTATTGAGTCACTGCTTGACGTTAAAGAAATTAAGGGGAAAAACACCAGAAGCGATAAAAGTTTAAAACTAATATCCTCAGAACTATCCAACCCTATTTTGTTAGAAAAAGCAGTAAATAACCCACCCTTGGTAGGGTATGAGTATGATGTTGAATTAAATAAGTCGAACTCTAATTTAAAACAGTTTTTAGAGTTAATGCCCAACAAGTTGATGCCTGACATTGAGGCTATTGTAAGACCCAACGGAACAATTGACCAGAATGATTTCGCTTTTGATGTTAGTGAGTTGCTTGTAAATATCCGTTTTGAAATGCCGCTTAAATTTGGGTTAGATAGCCTGACCTTATCCTCAAATCAAGCAATAGGTTTTTCCAATATTGATAAGATTAAAAACATCAAAAAGGGCCAACTTATTTTAAAATTAATTAACGATTTTCCCATCAATGCTCGACTAAAAATGATATTTAAGGATGAGGCGGGGACACAACTTTTCGAATTATTTACCGACGATAGCTATGAAATGGCAGCAGCTGAGGTTGACCCCTTGTCAGGTAAGACCCAAAATCCAACTGAAAGCGAATTGCTTGCAACACTATCAAGAGAAGAGTGCGATCAGTTACCTTACGCAAGAAGTGTTGAGTTTTCAGTGTTTCTTAATACAGATGACGCAAAGAGATATTCAATGTTTTCTGATTATTCAATAAAAGCCAAATTAATTACAGATTTCATCTATGAAAACAGTTTATAAATCTTTACTGGTTTTAAGTTTGTTCTCCTCAATTGGCGGTTATTCCCAAAACAGTAATTTCTCTTTTTTGAACGAGGATAAGCCAAGTGTCAACAAAGAGGGGTTAAAGGTGTTTGGAGAAGCAATGGCTGGATCCAATTCGCTTAACACCCAAATGTTTACGGAGGTTTTAATTAAGCCAACATTTACTGAAAAAAGTAAGTCTGCTTTTTTGGATGGAACCCAAGCGAGAACCAACCTATATGCTTTTGGCACGTGCGGTATTGAATATTACAAAGATTCTAGTAGACACTATTTTGTTCGCAATAATAGTTTTCAGGCCTTTAGTTCTGATAAGGAATTTTCCGAATTGCTGTTTTTTGGTAACGGTGTCTTTAGGGGACAAAAAGTAACCACAAATGGCTTAAATTACATGCAGGCAAACACACTATCTGCTGGACTTGGTTTCGACATTTTTAAAAGGAGAAAACTTACAATCAAAAGCTCAATAGCGTTTTCGATACTAAATAACTACAGGCAATTTGACGCCAGGACACTATATCTGTATACAGCCATAGACGGATCCTATTTAGATGCAGATTTTGACAATGCTTCATTTGTTGATGCAAATTCCGGAATCCAAGGTGTGGGTTTGTCCACTGACATTCGCTTAGATTATTTCACAAACGAATCAAACACTATTTCTTTTGTGGCCAACAACATAAACGCGTATTATTTACTTGAAAATCAAGAAATAAAAGTGGATACTTCTTTTGTTTTTAACGGAGCACCTTTTGATGTTTTTGATGCAGAAAATTCTGTTGCCGATTATCTAGATTCAGCATTTAACGAAACAATTAATCGCAACACGAAAACAAAAAACACCGCTGTTTTGCCTACACAAATAAAACTCAAATGGGTACATAAGTTGAGCTCACAGTCTTCTATTGTCTCATCTTTTGAAGCCCTTTCTCTAGGCAGGTTTGGAATTTACACACAAGCAGCCTTGCTAAAAACACATAAGAATAAGTTAAAAACAAAAACGAGTTTTGGTTATGGTAATTTTAGGGGGTTTACTTGGAGTGAGTCTGTAGAATATAGAGTTAACAAGTACAGCTTTTATTTGGGGGTTAACAACCTTCAGGCTTTGTTTGTGCCAACTAAATCAAAAAACTATGGATTGTCTTTAGGGTTGTTCAAACAGTTGTGAAACTGATCCGTAAGTTGCTCTCCAAAATTAACAAGCTCCTCAACTTCTGACACGCTCATAACGCGGAAATATCGGAATACCAGAATGACATTTTGATTGCTTTCAATATGATACTTATCATTTTGATTAACAAAACTTCTTAAGCCCTTATTAAAAAAACGTTTTATATCTGCTTTGTTTTCACCTTTTACCGAGAAGCGTGAGTTAAAATCTTCATCAATAGAAATATCTTCTTTTATAGCCAAATCTAATAATCTACTAAAAATCCGTTCTTTATCTAGCTCAAAATTAGGAACATCCCCATTAAAGCGAATAGACAACATGGTCATGTTGTGGACTTCCGCAGCCATAAGAGCCCCTTCGTCAAAGGTGATGTCTACAATTTCCCACGATATTTTATTTTTATAACTTCCGACAACCCTATTTTTTAGGTACTCTATAGGTCTTGTTTCAAAAAACTTATTTGATTTTAAATAATCGGTATTCCAATCAATGTTGGGTTCAAATTTCCATGAGTTTTTAAAGGCATAATCTCGAAGCTGAGACTGCCTTTTAGATAGTGGCTTACCAACACTCTGAGGAAGTGCATGAATAGTATACGGATGCGAGCCCGTTGTTAAATGTTCGTCAAGTCCAATTACCTCATATTTACCATTTTGGTCATTTTGATAATCTTTCCCCCAAGAATTCACAAATTCTAACATTGAGAAATCAACTAGTCGAGTTCTTGAAAAGTCAAAAACAATTTGATCATTTTTTGGAATGCCTTTAAGTAGTTTTCGTAGTTTGATGATGCTTGTGAAGTTAGCCACACCTTTCACCTTTAGATGATAATGGTCATCTATTTTAGCCAAGTTGAAGTTGGGTTTAGATAAATATTTAAAAAATAATCTTGCAGTTAAGTGAGACCTTACAAGATGAATAACTAACGTAAATAATATACCAATCAATATTCCTCTATTAAGATCTGTCATTAAGGTTGATATAAGGGTGATCGTTAAAATTAAAAATTGTTCGTATCCTTTTAACCCAGCATCTTTAAAAACTTTTGGAGACGCCAGCTTGTAGCCAGTATATACCAAAATAGCCATAAGTGCCGCTTTAGGAACTAGCATTATGTAATCGGAAAGTAAAAAAACAAAAAGAAGAATTAGTGTTCCGTGAACAAAATTAGATAAACGTGTCATTGCCCCATGGTTAATATTTACAGAGCTTCGTGCAATAACAGCAATAACAGGCAACCCACCAATAAAACCAGAGAGGATGGTACTTAAACCCATTGCTGTCACATCTTTATTTAAGTTGGTCTTTCTTTTGAGAGGGTCAATGTTGTCAATTGCCTTTGCAGAGCCAAGTGTTTCAATTGTTGAAACTAGAAAAACAGAAATCACCACCATCCAAAAACTTACACTTCCAATTTTACTAAAATTTGGTAACGTAAATATTTCCGAAACATTTAAGTCTGAGGGAAGTGGAAAATAAATAAGATCTTTGGTAGGATTCAATATGTGTATTTTTCCTAAAATTGCTGTTTCACCACCAGTAGAAAATTGAAAAAACATGTATAAAGGAATAGCTAAAAGAACCAACCAAATTGGAGCGGGAACATATTTTATAAACTTATTGGTGACCTGTGGATGTATCGCTAGTATGAATAAGCTATTAAAAAATATAATAGCAATTAACGGATTCATGTTGGCAATACTGTTTGGTATAGCCATTAGCTTACTGAAGTCGTTCATTTTACCAATTTCTACTCCTAATCCGGGGTGTATTTGTCCAGCAAGAATGATAACACCAATTGCAGCCATCATACCCTGAACTACAGAAGAAGGGATAAAGTCAGCTAAGCCCCCAAGCTTGAATGTCCCAAAAATAGCCTGTAACACACCAGCACAAACAAATGCTGCGAGCATATGTTCCCACGCCCCCAATACGCTCATGCCAGAAACAACAATCCCAATAAGGGCGGGTGACGGACCATTAATAGACACATTTCCACTTCGAATAATTGAAGTAAACACACCTCCAACAATTGCAGCAAAAATACCAGCAAGTAGTGCTTTTGGGGGTAAATTCATTGCAATAGCTATTCCCAAAGAAAGTGGAAGAGCTACTAGGGATACACTAAAACCAGCAAGGACGTCTTTTCTCCAATACTGTTTGATGTTACTTGAAATATCTTTTATGGTTGACAAATTTTTATTTTAAGATGCCAATATAAAAATATTTTGTTAATGGAATATTAAATTTATGGGTACAAAGGAAAATTTAACGACAATTCGTTGACTTATTTTTTGACTTGATCAATAACGTGATCATCGTCGGTGTTAGTTAATACACGATCGATTAATTCGGCAATTTTTAACATTTCTGTTTCTTTCATACCGCGGGTTGTTACTGCAGGTGTTCCAATGCGGATACCCGAAGTTACAAATGGAGATCTTGTCTCAAAAGGAACTGCATTTTTGTTGACCGTAATATCAGCCCTAACCAATGTGTTTTCAGCGATTTTACCTGTTAGGGTTTCGCTTTTAGCTCGAAGGTCGATTAGCATGAGGTGGTTGTCGGTTCCTCCTGAGATTATTTGATATCCCTTTTCAACCATAGCTCTAGCAAGAACTTGAGCATTTTTCATTACTTGCTTACAATAATCTTTGTATTCGGGCTGTAAAGCTTCTTGATAAGCTACTGCTTTTGCTGCTATTATGTGTTCCAAAGGACCACCTTGTGTTCCAGGAAAAACACCACCGTCAAGGATGGCACTCATTTTTTTTGTATTTCCTTTTGGCGTTTTAATTCCCCAAGGGTTTTCAAAGTCTTTCCCCATCATAATCATTCCTCCACGAGGTCCACGAAGGGTTTTGTGAGTGGTGGTGGTTACTATGTGACAGTGAGGTATAGGATTATTTAGAAGTCCTGCTGCAATTAACCCAGAAGGATGAGAAACATCTGCTAACAATAAAGCACCAACTTGATCTGCTATTTCGCGAAAACGAGCATAATCCCAATCACGAGAATAAGAAGAAGCACCACAGATAATGAATTTAGGTTTTACTTCTTGTGCCTTTGCTTCAACCTTGTCCATATCTATTCTTCCAGTTTCTTTTTCAACGCCATAAAATGCTGGCGTGTAAAGTTTTCCAGAGAAATTAACTAAAGATCCGTGAGTTAGGTGACCACCATGAGAAAGGTCAAATCCTAAGATTTGATCTCCAGCTTTAAGTATAGCTAACATTACAGCAGCGTTGGCCTGGGCACCACTATGTGGTTGTACATTTACCCACTCTGCTCCAAAGAGTTCTTTCGCACGATCTATGGCAAGCTGCTCTATTTGATCTACGATTTCACAACCACCATAATAGCGTTTATTTGGAAGCCCTTCGGCATATTTATTTGTTAATACACTTCCGGATGCCCTCATCACATTTTCGGATGTGAAGTTTTCGGAAGCTATTAGCTCAATTCCAGTTTGTTGGCGGTGAAGTTCTTTGTCGATTAAGTCAAAAACAATATCAGACATTTATACTAATTCTTTAACAGTTATTTCTGCTGTTTCCATCACAGCGTTTACAAGAACTTTCTGGCATGATTCTTCGCCAACCTTTAGGGCCTCAGCTTCATTAGAAGCTTCAACTTGAAGAATTATTTTTTTTCCAATGCGTACGTCATTTACTTGACTTAAGCCAATCTTGTTTAGTCCCTGATGTACAGCTTTTCCTTGGGGGTCAAGTAAACCTTGGTGTGGCATAATGTTTACAGATACTTCGTAATTCATTTTAATGTATTCTATTTTGAATGCTCAAAGAAAGCCCGATATAAAGTAGTAAACAAAGAAATGCCCCAAAAAAATGTAGCCATACTATCAACAAAAGACATATCGCTAAAAAGACCGCCCTCACAACATTAAATTTTTGGTTTTTTGAGCCAATTTTTAGAGAAAAAAACCTAAAATTACTGATAAGAAAAAAACCACCTATCAGGGAGAATAAGACAACAAAATAGGGGTCTTTAATGATCGAGTGTACCCAAGGGATTTCGTTGTGAATTTGGGGTAAGACAAAACAAGCGAATGCGAGTGCAGGTGTAGGCAACCCTTTGAAATAATCAGTATTTTGTTCAGTGACATTAAACTTTGCTAATCTATAGGCAGCTATAACTGCAATTGCTAAGGGGGCAAATAAAAAAAAGCCCTCTACATAAATGTTTTTCCAATAGTAAAATAATACAAGAGCTGGTGCTACACCAAAACTAACTATATCGGCAAGCGAGTCTAACTCTTTACCCATGGTTGATGACACATTTAACATTCTTGCTGCCGTACCATCCATAAAATCAAACAAGAGAGCAGCGATTGCCCAATATATAATCTCGTCAAATTTGAGTTGAGCGGCATGAATAATAATAATCAACCCGCAAAACAAATTAGCTAACGTAAGGGAATTAGGTATGTTATTTTTAATGTTCACCAACACAAAGATGTATGATTATTTTAATCTGTGGTAGACTATTTTTCTGACGATGCTTCTTGGCACCGCCCTAACAAGTGTTGCCATTATAGTGTTTCTTAGTCCATGTATGGCAACAACCCGCCCTTTCATCATCATTTTGTAGCCATATTTAGCTACATCTTTAGATGACGGAAATCGATTGGCTTTTGGGTTTTTTAACATTTTAAAATTTGCAACTTTACCAAAGTCGCTTTCTGTTGGTCCAGGGCAAAGTGCAGTGACCTGAATGTTGTGTGGTTTTAATTCTTCAGAAAGGGCTTCCGAAAACCCTAGTACAAAGTGTTTGGTTGCAAAATAAACACTCATCAAGGGTCCAGGCTGAAAGGCTGCGACGGAAGCTAAGTTTAAGATTTTTCCATATTTGCTTTTTTTCATACCTTGGATAATCAGATGAGTAAGCTTTGTGAGTGTCAAAATATTGAGATTAATCATTTCGGACTGCTTTTTTAAATCTGAGTTTATGAACTCTCCGTGATCACCAAAACCTGCATTATTAATTAAATAGTCAATGGTTAAATTCTTTTTTTCTAGAACCTCATACAATTCTTCTGCAGCATTTTGAATAGACAAGTCAATACAAACCACATGTGCTTTGATGTTATGTTTATTTTTAACGAATAAGGCAAGTTCACTTAATAGTTTTTTGCTTCTAGCCACAACGACGACATCAATACCGTGTCGAGCAAACTCTAAAACAAACTCTCTTCCGATACCCTTTGAGGCACCAGTTATTAATGCTGTCAAATATTCGGTTTTAGTTTAGATGAAACGCGGATCTGTTTCCATTTTAGTACCACATTGATTACATGTTCTAAGTGTCTCAGATCTATAAAATTCTCGGAATCGTGGCAAAAAGTCTTTTTCAATATCTGTTAAAGGAAACTTATACTCGTGTAGCTTATTGTTGCAATTTTCACAAAACCACATAAGTCCGTCTTGCTCATTGTTCGTGCGTTTACATTCAATAACTAACCCAATGCTACCCTCACTTCTCATAGGAGAATGGGGTACGTTTGCTGGTAGTAAAAACATTTCTCCTGCTTTGATTGGTACATCAACAGCTTTACCGTTTTCTTGAATTCGCACATTGATGTCTCCCTCAAGCTGATAAAAAAGTTCTTCTGTTTCGTTATAGTGATAGTCTTTTCTTGCATTCGGACCGGCTACAATCATTACGATATAGTCGCCTGCATCTTTGTAAAGATTTCTGTTTCCTACTGGAGGTTTAAGTTCGTGTCGATGTTCATCGATCCACTTTGTTAGGTTGAAGGGTCGTCGTACGGTCATAGGTGAAAGTTTTAGGACGAATTTAGGGATTATCAAGCATATCTCAATATTAGAAGAATTTGTAGTACGTTTGCAATAGCAACTTTTAATTCAAAAATTATGGTATTGTTTTTAAATATGGGCGGAATGGAATGGGTAGTTATCATTTTTGCCATTCTTTTGCTTTTTGGGGGTAGAAAAATTCCTGAATTAATGAAAGGCTTGGGCTCTGGAATAAGAGAGTTTAACAAGGCAAAAAACGACGTGTCTGAGCAACTGAAGGAGGGAATGAAAGAGCCTTCTAAGTCTGATAAAGCGGATGAGAAATAAGGTAAATGGTTACCAAAAAGTACGCCTCTTTAGCACAAATACAATTATTAATTAGTCAAGAAAAAACTTCTTGTTCTGAGTTGGCAGAGTATTATTTAAGCCAAAACAAGAAAAATAAACATTTGAACGCCATGCTGCAGGTGTTTGATGATGAAGTTTTATCTCAAGCAGCTTTAATTGATCAAAAAATTAAGGCAGGAACAGCTGGAAAATTAGCTGGAATGTTTTTAGCAATTAAAGATAATATCTGCTATAAAGGTCATCGGGTTTCTGCTTCTTCCAAAATTTTAGAAAACTTTGAATCAACCTATACCGCAACAGCTTTAAAGCGATTATTAGAAGAAGATGCAATTGTGATAGGGCGATGTAATTGTGATGAGTTTGCAATGGGAGCCAGTAATGAGAACTCTGCTTTTGGCCATGTTAAAAATGCAGCAGACGAGACAAAAGTTCCTGGTGGAAGTTCTGGCGGAAGTGCGGTTGCTGTTCAGGCAGACTTATGTTTAGCAGCTTTAGGGTCAGATACAGGAGGATCTATAAGGCAACCCGCATCTTTTACGGGTACAATAGGCCTGAAACCTACTTATGGTCGAATTTCAAGAAGCGGATTGCTTGCGTATGCTTCGAGTTTTGATCAAATTGGCCCAATAACATCAAGTGTTGGGGACGCAGCATTATTGCTCGAAATAATGGCGGGTAAAGATGAGTTGGACGCAACATCCTCTTCAAATAAAGTGGCAACATTTTCTGTTGACAGGTCCAAAAAATACAAAATAGCGTATTCAAAAGAAGCTTTAGAAAGTGGTGGTTTGGAGTTAAGTGTGAAGTCTGCTTATTTGGAGTTAATCAAAAATTTAGAACACGATGGACACGATGTCGTTGAACAATCCTTTCCATTTTTAGAACAAATGGTTCCTTGTTATTATGTGATGACTACGGCTGAGGCTTCTTCAAATTTATCGCGATATAGTGGAATGTTGTATGGTGCAAGAAGTGAGCAAGCTGAGGATATTGAGTCTACGTTTAAAAAATCCCGAAGTGAAGGTTTTGGCAAGGAGGTTAAACGTAGAATTATGACTGGAACATTTGTATTAAGTGCGGACTTTTATGAGGCTTACTATTCTAAAGCTCAACGAGTTCGAAGACTAATTCAACAAGAAAGCAATAAAATTTTAGAAAATTTTGACTTCTTTTTATGTCCAACAGCCCCATCAACAGCTTTTGATATTGATGGAGAAAAATCTAAAGATCCAATACAAATGTATTTGGCAGATATTTTTACAGTACAGGCATCTTTGGCAGGTCTCCCAGCTATATCGGTACCAACGTCAATTCACAAGGGCTTACCGATAGGTATGCATTTAATGGGAAGATCATTTGAGGAGAACGATTTACTTAATGTAGCCAATACAATTTTGACATATGATGGCAAGGCTTAGTTGTCAGTTGATTTTTACAATTATTGTATTTTATGCTAATGCTCAAATAGATAGTGTTCAGTCTAGGTTAAAAGGGATTCAAGGTCAAGTTCGTCTTGATTTTTCTCCAGAAGTAGCCGAAAAAATTCAAGATTATACTTTAAATAGTTTCCAAAACACTCATAGAATACTTGATCGTTTCTTCTTTTACGACAAAAAACTAAAGCAAATCTTTGAACAAAAAGGTGTTCCCTCAGAGTTAAGATATGCATGCATATCTTTATCGAATTGTGGGCAACCTATTCATGACAATTTAGTAAAAAAAGGGTGGTACAATCTATCATACCAGAATGCAAAAAAACAAGGTCTTTTTTTGAGTAACTATATTGATGAGCGATTTGATGTTTTAAAATCAGCACAGGCTTTTTGTGACGTAATACTTAAAATTAAAAGAAGGTATCAAGATTGGAGAGAGGCTTATGTGGTATTCTGCTCAGGAGATGCTTTGTGGCAAAAAGCTAAAATTATAAGTGGGGATAGCACTAACGACTTTTTTTTAATTAACAGCTACCTAGAGACGACTTACAAACAGTCTTATGGTGATTATGTAGCTGCAGTCTATATGGTAGACTATTTTAAAAGGCGTGATTTGATAAAAACAGATTATCTAGAAACAACAGATGTTCCAATAGATCAGTTTGTAACATTTGATAGAATTTCTAAGAAGTTAGATATTGATCTAATTCAGTTAAGGTCATTAAACCCTATTTATAAAAAAAGTATTGTACCAAATATTGAACGGTTAAATTATTTGAAAATCCCAACATCGAAAGTTGGTTTGTTTTATCAATTAAGGGACTCCCTTTTTACAGAGACGAATTCCGATTCTGCTAGGCATTACCCCCTAGATAAACTTAAATCAAAATCAAGCACAAGTAGTGGGTTTGTGAATATAGTATACACAGTAAGGAGCGGTGATGTCTTAATAAGAATTGCAGACCTTTATGATTGTAGCGTATCTCAAATTAGAAGATGGAATAATATAAGGGGAGATTATTTGCGAATAAACCAACGGTTAATTATTAAGAAACCATCAAACCAACAAGCGTACTATCGAAGAATCAATAAAATGACTAAAGCTCAAAAAAACAATATTATTAGAAAAGATTAATTCTAGTTTTGGAGCAAAGAAAAAGAGGTCATAACAAGAAAAAGAGCATACAACCATCGAGCGTGTTTGTGTCTCTTATTTTTTTAAATTTAATTTTGGGTAGCATTGTTTGCTTATTTCCAAGCGATGGAGTTCAAGTGAATGATGAGTTTTCTCTAAATTTTGTTTCTCTTGAAGAATTATTGGATCAAAAGGAAACAAAAGTTGTAGACCTTGAAGAGGTGCTGAAAGGTGTTAAAACAGACACCGAGGACACCATAAAAACTGTAGTTGCCAAGGTCGACACCCCTCAAAAATTAGTATCATTAAAAAGTCCACAGAAAAAAATATTCAGCAAGTGGTTTACATTGCCCGACAGCAATCCAGGTATAATATCTTCTCTTTTGGTAAGAATTAAAGAGGAGAGTAAAGACAAAGTTGTTCGAATTCTTCATTATGGGGATTCTCAGTTAGAGGGAGATCGAATTACTAATTATCTAAGAAACCGACTACAAAAAAAATTTGGTGGGTGTGGACCGGGTATTTTGCTTCCATTAGAACCCACCGCTTCTTCAAGAGGAAACTTTAGAGTTAGTCACAGCAACGATTTTATGAAGCACTCTATATACACTAAGTCAGATTATAATGATTCTTTTGGGATTGGTGGGGCAGCTTTTACTATGCAAAATACAACACCAACTAAGGCCTTAATAGATACAGTTAATGATAGTAGCGAAAGACAAATTGAGAAATTAAATTTTGTGTCTTTTGATAAGTCATTTCTGAACATTAAGAAAATGTATATGGGTTATTCAAGGTCTAGGAAATTTTCAAAAGCCAAACTTTTGTTTAGTAACAATGTACCATTTCAAGTGAAGCTATCTGATAATGACTCTGTCCAAGACCACACCATACCACCATCCTCTTTATTTGGAATTAAGGAGTGGAGTTTAAATAGCAGCAACAATATTAAATTATCTTTTAGTTCTGAGAATCACCCTGTCATATATGGCATTGCTTTGGACGGAGACACAGGAGTAGCAGTGGACAATTTTCCTATGCGTGGGAGTTCTGGGACCGGGTTTTCTAAAATCAATAGAAAAATGTATGCCACTCAATTGTCAGAAATGAATGTAGTTGCTATTATTTTACAGTTTGGAGTCAACATAATTCCAGATATAAGAGACAATTATAATTATTACAAAAGATGGTTGTCTCAACAATTAAAGAGTATTCATTTAGCGAATCCAGATGTTGCAATCATCGTAATAGGACCAAGTGACATGAGTAGAAATCAAGAGGGAGAGATGGTTTCTTATGAAAACATTCCATTGATTCGTGATGCTATGAAGAGTGCAGCTATTGAAAATAATTGTTGTTTTTGGGACTTATATGAAGCTATGGGTGGTGAAAATTCAATGACCGCTTGGGTGAAAGATGATCTTGCACAAAAAGATTATACCCATTTTACCTTTAAGGGTGCTAAGTTCGTGAGCGAGATGTTATACAAATCAATAATAGAATTTGAGTAATTATAATGGAGTTGACACCTGATTTTTTCATGAAGCAAGCACTTAAGCAAGCAGAGCTTGCATTTTCTGAAGATGAAGTCCCTATTGGTGCTGTGATAGTTGCTAATAATCAAATCATTGGAAGGGGACACAATCAGGTCGAAAAATTAAATGATCCTACAGCTCATGCTGAAATGATTGCAATCACTGCTGCAAGCTCTTTTTTAAATAGTAAGTATCTAAATGAGTGTTCAATTTATGTTACGGTAGAACCATGTGTTATGTGCTATGGTGCCATTAAAAACGCTAGAATTAAACACATAGTTTTAGGTTGTTTAGAGCCGAAACATGGATTTACAAATTTTGTTTCAAAACCCTCAAGTTTAGAGTTAAGTTCAGGTGTTTTAGAGGAGGAAAGTGTTCGACTAATGAGGTCTTTTTTTTCGTCAAAAAGAGAATAAGTAAATAAGCTTTAAAATCTAAGTACAGCATTAAACTTTACACCAAACGGTTTGGCGTTTGGGTATAGTGTTTTATCTAAATATGTTACCCGATGAATAAAATCAACACGAACAAACCTAAAAATATTTTCGATTCCATAACCCAGCTCAACATAAGGTTTTCTGTTTGTAAAAAAGTTGGGGTTTGTTATGCTTGGGTTGTTTAGGGGCATAAGCAATTTATTTTTTTCACTCATTTTTCCGTATACCCCTTTTGCATTAATGAAGCTTCGCCATTTAAGTTTTTTAGCTAACGGAATTCGATTCATGATTAGACCATTAAACTGGTGTTCATAATCAAATGACACATACCGGTCAGCTGCAAACTCAAAAAAGTCCATGAGGTTGTAAGATTGTCTATTACTAAAATAGGATTGGTTACCCCTCATGATGAATAGCGATGGATAGGGTGCTTGACCAAAAGTTTGAAATGCTTTTATGGTATATTCAAATGTTCCAAAATTCCCCAAACTATTAAATTGCCAAAGCTCCATTCCAATTTTATCAAACTCAAAATCTCCTCCAATCAAATTACTAAAGCTATGCATATAATCTATTGACAGCACAGGTGCTTTCAGGTTACCCATACTATACCGATTGTTTCTTCTGTAAATAAACTGCTCTTTATGAGACAATCTCCCTTTCAGACGAACCGAAGTGATATCATAATTAGACTTTATAGATAAAGAGTCGTTTGGGATATTATAATACCCAAATTTGAAACCACTAACAGGTTCAAATTCGAAGGACTTATGTCTAAATTCAATAAGCTGAGTATAACCTTTTACAAGCTCTTTTTCGAACCAAAAACTTTTAGAGAAACTTCGATTTAGTTGATTGGTTCCAAACATTGCAAATGCATCATAAAGAGCAGAAGTTCCATTGTTTTCGTCGGTAAGTCCAATAAGCTCAACATCTTTTTTTACTGAGGCACCAATTTTACTCCACTTAGATCTACTAAATACATAATCAGAAAAAAGACCATATTTAAACTTTTGATCTTTTATACCATACGCTCCATAACAGCGGAATTGAAAATCTTCGTGAAACTTTGGAGATGTACGAAAACCTATACGAGAGCGAAGACCTTCTAGCGAATTATAGCCAAGTAAATAATACCAAGGCCCTAAATCAACTTTGTTTTTTGGGATGTGACCCTCTACGGCTATTTCAACAATATCTATGTAAGACTTAATAAGCGGTTGGTTTTTTAAAGAGTCTACCATTAGGTATACTTTTTTATCATCAGCAGATATACGCTCGTGGCGAGCTGTATCCCAGAAGTTATCAGATCGATCAAACGAGTTTTCTTCTACACTTATTTTGTCTTCATAGAAGGGCAATTCTTGAACGTTATTTACAGAAATATTTTTTGCAGAATTGTAATACAGGCCAATCATTCCCAAGGTATTATCTGTAAGCTCTGCAATATCAATAAGCACACGAGTTTTTTTAGGTAGCCAATAAGTTGGCTCTACTTCCGTAAATTCTTGTTGTATTTTTAACTTTTCAATGAAGTTAATATTAGCCTTATCGGTAATTTCTAAATTAAGTTGTTTTAGAGCATAAGATTTGGTTTCAATCCAAATTGTTCCACTAAAAACAAGATCAATAGGATTCTTTGGATCAACCCTTATTTGATAACAAGACTTTCCATCAATAACAACACTATCTTTTAGCGTGAAATAGTAGTAAGTATTTGCGGTTATACTTAAAGGAGATATAAAATCCTTATCAAGGATATAAAGGTTGTTTTCATAAAAATTATATTGTTGAAACGTAGATCCTAAAATTTGAGAAACGTAGCTTTCATCACCTACACCAACACCCTGAATTTTTGTTGCTTTAATAACCTCTTTTGTTCTTCTAGGAAATTTTCTAAAATAATAATCGCTAATAGTTTCAGAGATAAAAACAGGTAGTACTTTTTTTGAACTAGTATCGCTAAAGCTAGAAATGGAATCAAATAGCGGTTCCATAGCTTTAAATATTTTCCTCTTTTTAAATTTATCAGTTACGTTGTCTACAGCTAATTGAATTTTGCTATACCCTTGGTATTGATAAAACTCTATTTTTTCAGGATTATAGTTTTTTTTCCTTTTTTGAGCACGTTTCATGATAATCAGAGCGGGATTAATCCCCCCTGGCCTAACCACAAACTCTTTCAAAGAACTTGCTTGTTCGGCTAAGCTAAAGTTAATTGTTTGAGTTTTGTTTTGAGTTACACTTTTTTTGGAAACCGTATATCCCATATAAGACGCAACAATAGAATCCACGCTCTTATCTGTTGATATGGTATAGTAGCCATCAAAATCAGTTACTGCTCCAAGTTGGACGTTTAATCCCCTAATTGCAACGTAAGGAAGAGGCTCTCCTGAGTTTGCATCAATTACCCTGCCGTTTATGATAGTTTGAGCATGGAGAGATATTCCGAAAAATAATAACGCTATTGTAGTTAAGTTTTTCACTTTCTAATCCTAGCAATATTAAACTAATTAAAGTATTTCTAGTACAAAAACCCTTTGATAATTTTTAATGTTTCTTCAGGTTTTTCTGCATGAATCCAATGGCCCGATCCATCTACTTTTTTAAATTGTACATTTTCAAAGTCCTTTTTTATGAGATCGATATCGCTTTTTTGAATGTAGTCAGAGAGACTGCCATACATAAAAAGTGCTGGGTTTGATACTGTGTTTTTGAAAGTAATGGACCCGATCATATCACTGTAAAAATCTTCTATAGCGGGGGTATTAATTTTTAGTGAATAACCATGCTCGTCTTTTTGTAAATTTTTTAACAGAAATTGTCGGATGCTAATATTTTTTTCTAAACTAGCCAGAGCTATGTCTGCCTCTTTTCTTGAGTTAAAAGATTTAAAATCTAATGTTTTAAACGCGTTAAAATAATTGGTGTGACTTGGGGAGTAGGTTTTTGGTGCAATATCAACGACGATAAGTTTTTCTACCTTTTGAGGATATAAGTCTACAAATTTCATAATCATTTTTCCGCCCATTGAATGACCAATATGAAATGCCTCCGCAATATTTAGATTGTCCATCAATAATGAAACATCATCAGCCATAGCCTCGTAAGACATATCTGTAGTATGTGGACTTTTTCCATGATTTCGTTGATCAACAGTTATAACATTTAAGTGTTCGGATAATTTTGAGGCGAGTTGGTGCCAATTGTCGGACATGCCAAACAACCCATGGTATATGAATACGTGCTTGTTAGAATTTGAATTTGGGTAGACCCTGTAATGGAGATTAACTGCCATTAATTTAAAAAATTTTCTACAGGGGTATATTCTAAATCAAACGCTTCAGATACGGCTTTATAACAAACCTTTCCATGTATCACATTTAAGCCGAGTTTTAATTCGCGACTATCATTACAAGCTTGCTTCCAACCTTTTTCGGCTAGTTGTATAGCATACGGAAGCGTTGCATTTGTAAGAGCGACAGTAGAGGTGTAAGGTACTGCACCAGGCATGTTGGCTACACAATAGTGAACAATGTCGTCTATAATAAAAGTAGGATCTTCATGTGTCGTGGGCTTACAAGTTTCGATACACCCTCCTTGATCCACCGCTACATCAACCAAAACTGTTCCAGGTTGCATGTTTTTTAACATATCTCTTGTTATGAGATTAGGTGCTTTTGCTCCAGGGATTAAAACAGCACCCACAATGAGATCCATTTGTGGGATTAGTTCTCTAATATTCATTTCATTAGAGTATCGAGTTACCACATTTGCTGGCATAATATCGTTCAGATACCTTAATCGAGCTAAACTGACATCTAAAATTGTAACTTGGGCTCCTAAACCAGCAGCCATTTTAGCTGCTTGTGTCCCAACTATTCCTCCGCCAATTACAAGAACCTTACCAGGCGAAACTCCTGGCACACCCCCTAACAAAACACCCTTTCCTTTAACAGGTTTTTCTAGGTATTTGGCCCCTTCTTGAATGGCCATTCTTCCAGCCACCTCACTCATTGGAACAAGTAAAGGCAAGCTCCTGTCCAGGGCTTCAACAGTTTCATAGGCTAAACATACTGCCCCACTGTCAATCATGGCGTGAGTAAGCGGCTTATAGCTTGCAAAGTGAAAATAAGTGAAAACGAGCTGATCTTTCTTGATAAGAGAATATTCCTCTTCAATAGGCTCTTTTACTTTCATAATCATCTCGGCAATATTGTACACCTCTTCGATTGTGTCTAAAATTTGAGCACCACACTTTATATACATTTCATCACTGAAACCACTTCCAGAACCACCATTTTTTTGAATATAAACTTTATGTCCACGTTTGGTAAGTTCTAACGCTCCTCCAGGAGTTAATGCTATGCGGTTCTCGTTGTTTTTAATTTCTTTAGGTACACCAATAATCATAATTTTAAAGTAAGTTATTACGCTGTGCAAATTTAGGGTTAGATCATAAACAAATTCTATTAAATAAGGTCATTGGTTTATTGGGAATCATTCTAAAATATCCCTAGCTAGTCTTTCTGGAAGCACACCTTTTTCAATGCTTGAATTGATTTTATTGTTGTATTGATCAATTTTAGAAAGTAATAAATATTGGATATTTTTCTTTGCCCAATACTTCATTTGTTCCTTTCTATGCAAATGTTTCCATTTATTTTTAACATGATTATCAAAGTCTAGACATTTATCTATAAAGGGCTGAATTCCGTTTTTTTCGTGTGCTGAAGCAACTATAATTTTTGGTATCCATTGATTTTTGCTTTTAGGTTTTAAATTAAGAGCCATGCTATATTCTTTGGCAGTAATTTGTGCTTGATGCTTATTGTTTCCATCAGCTTTATTTATGACAATAATATCAGCAACCTCCATTATGCCTCTTTTTATTCCTTGAAGTTCATCCCCCCCGCCAGGACTAATAAGCAATACAAATAAATCAGACAATTTTGATATTTCAGTTTCATTTTGACCCACTCCAACACTTTCTATAAAAATGGTATTATATCCTGCAGCTTCACATAGTAGAATTGCTAAACGAGTATTTTTTGCAACTCCCCCTAAATTATTTCCAGAAGCACTTGGTCGAATATATACCCCGTCCATTGAGCTTAATTGATTCATCCTAGTTTTGTCACCAAGAATGCTTCCCTGTGATATTTCACTACTAGGGTCGATACTTAATACAGCTATTTTTCTTGTGGGATCTTGTAGAAAACTTACACCTAGGGACTCAATAAAAGTGCTTTTACCAACTCCCGGTGCACCAGTTATTCCAATTCTTAATGTATCTTTTTGAGGGCCGAAATGTTCAATAATTTGTAGGGCTAATTCTTGTTTTGACTCCAATGAGCTTTCAGCCAAGGTTATAGCCTTGCTCAAGGATCTTGAATCACCTTTTTTAATTCCTTCTATTAACTCCTCTTTAGTCATTCTTGAAAAAATATCCTACTAACGCGTTCACTTATGTTTGTTAAAATCTCGTAAGGAATTGTATCAATCTGTTTTGATAGATCCTCGACTGTAGGATGGTCACCAAATATAATAACTTCGTCTTTTTCTTTGCACGAAATCGCTGTTACATCACACATGGTCATATCCATACATACATTTCCTACGACCCTAGCAAATTGGCCATTTATAAGCATAGAGCCCTTGCCACAACTAAAAGATCGAGAATAACCATCAGCATATCCAACCGCTACAACAGCTATTTTTCGATTATAATTAACCTTGTCTAAATGTCCATAACCGATTCCTTCGCCAGCAGGAATATGCCTTATTTGAGTTATATATGACTTAAAACAGTTGACAGGTAGAAGTTTTGATTGGTTCTTAACGGGAGAAATACCGTATAGACTTAAACCTGAACGAACCATATCCATTTTAGCTTTAGGAAATCGGAATAAACCTGCAGAATTTGAAAGATGTCTTATTGGATTTAATTTGGATTTTTTTTCAAATTCTAGACTAATTTTTTCAAATTCTTCAATTTGTTTTTTAGTAAGATAATCAAGGGAGTGATTGTCAGCACCCGCTAGGTGACTAAATATTGACACAACGTTTATATTGGACTGATTGCTAAGTTTTGCAACAACTTCGTCGAGATCTTTTCTTTCAAACCCTAATCGATGCATTCCTGTATCAAATTCTATATGGATGCTTATGTTCAAGTTTTTGACTTTTTGTAAACTAGAAATATTATAAATGACTGGTTGAATATTTGTCTCGGTATATGGAGTCAAATCAGTTAAATCAGGACTCAGTACTATAATTGGTGTTGAAATACCAGCCCTTTTGAGTCGAGTAGCTTCATCTGTATACGCAACACCCAAAAAATCGACATTGTTGTATTCCAAAAGCTTAGCTATCTGATAGCCCCCACTTCCATATGCGAGAGCCTTAACCATGGTCATTATTTTAGTTTCTGGACCAATTTTATTTTTTATAATATTGACATTGTGTTGTAACCTAGATAAGTTGACATGTAGTGCTGTTTGATGAGTTTTTAATTTTAAGTGTTCAGCAATTTTTTCAAATTTAAATTTTCTTGCCCCCTTTATTAATACCATCTGATTTTTCAGAAGGTGCATAGGATGTTTTTCAAGGAACATTTCTGTGCTGCTATAAAACCTGGACTTTATTGAAAAGTGTTCTTTGTGTTTTTCAATATTCTCTCCAATTCCGATAAGTTCATGAACCTTGTTGTTAGAGAGTAAGGCGTTTATTTTTTTGTAAAGTTTTTTTCCTTTGAAATTACTTTCAAGAATATCTGAAAGGATTATGGAGCATTTTTGACCTTTAATTTTTTGTTGATTTAAGAAATCAATTGCCATAGTAATGGACTGATAATCTGCATTATAATAGTCTAAAATAAGCTGTGAATTGTAGACTCCTTTAACATGTTGCAGCCTCATATCGATATTTGGTAGAGCTTTGATTTTCTTTCCAATGGATTTTAAACTTTCACCTATGTATAATGCCGTGGCAATAGAAGTAAAGGTGTTATGAATAGACGCCTTATCAGAAAAGGGCAGAGAAAGTTGTATCTTTTCATCTTGATATTGCACATGGTATAAATTTTCGTTAATATGATTAATTAACACATTTGAAGATGGCTCAAAACCCCAGGTAAACAGTTTTATCTTGGCTTTTCGAATCTCATTAACTACATCTTTTTGGGTATTTGAGCATATAACAATTTTAGAATTTTTAAATAGTTTAAGTTTTTCTAAAAGTTTATCTCGACGAGATTTAAAATTGTTTCCATGGGCATCTCCGAGGTAAGTAAATATGCCTATTTCGGGCTGAATGATGTCAGCTAGGCGACCCATTTCGTCATATTTAGAAATCCCTGCTTCAAATATTCCAATAGAATGTGCATCATTTAGTTGCCATATGGATAGAGGAACACCAATTTGAGAATTGTAACTTTTAGGGCTTTTACAAATAACACAAGACTCTTTCAGTAAATGTGAAACCCATTCTTTAACGATGGTTTTGCCATTACTCCCAGTTATACCTATAATCGGTATTTGAAAGTTTTCTCGATGCTTCTTTGTCAATAGATGTAATGCTTGTAAGCTATTTTTTACAAGAATGTAAGAGCATTCAATTGGGGGTTTTTGTGTTACTACAAATACCTTTATTCCAATATTGCAGGCTTGAGAGATATAATTATGCCCATCATCTTTGTCAGTTGTGATTGCAAAAAAAAGTGCGTTCTTTTTTTCCTGAATTTTACGCGTATCAGTATATATGTGTTTAATCTCTAAAGACCCGTCTCCAAAGATCTTTCCACCTAATATTTCTGCTATTTTTTCTAAAGAATACAAGCTGTGTGCGAAAGTAAGTGTTATTGTAACTAATTTAGCTGCATCATTTCATGACGACACTTAGACAGCAATATACACCAAAGGAATCAAAGGTAAAAATTGCAAAATTTTGTGCCTATCAAGAACGCTGTCACCAAGAAGTAAGAGATAAATTATACTCGTATGGTTTATTACCTAAGGATGTTGAAGAAATAATTTATGAGTTAATACAAGAAGACTTTATAAATGAAGAGCGATTTGCCAAAGCTTTTGTACGTGGTAAATTCAACTATAAAAAATGGGGAAGAATAAAAATCACTCAGGAATTAAAAAAAAGAAAGATATCAAAATATTGTATAGCTAAAGGTTTGGATGAAATTAATGACGAAAAGTACCAATCGGTATTAACAGAAATATTAAATAAAAAATTGAAGCAATTTCCTTCGTTGAAGGAATATCAAAAAAATTACAAAGCGGTACAGTTTGCATTGAGTAAAGGGTTTGAGTCTACAGTTGCTTGGAGTATTATTAATTCAAAAAAAAATTGAAGGGACACATCAATATACCTAGCCCAATTTCAGAGGTTTCAACTAGTTGGACAAGACAGTACGGTGTTCAACTTTTTTTAAAAAGAGACGATTTGATACACCCTATTATTTCAGGAAATAAATGGAGAAAACTGTCTGGTATTTTAGCAAACTATCATAAGAGTGCTTATGATAGCATTACTACTTATGGTGGGGTCTATTCTAATCATCTCTTAGCTACTGCTGCAGCTTGTTCAATACAAAAAATACCTTGCAAGGCTATTGTTCGTGGTGAATCTCCAGCTGAACTTAACCCAATTTTAAAAATGTGTAGAATGTATGGGATGGAGTTAGAGTTTGTTATGAGAAGTACATATCAAAAAACAAACAGGAAACTGGGTATTTCCGATCGTATTCTATTCGTGCCAGAGGGTGGTGCTTGTGAGGAAGGCACTCATGGTTGTAGAGAAATATTAGGCGAAGTGGATTTGTCAAATATCAATCAGATATATGTTCCTTGCGGAACAGGAACAACATTGGCCGGCATGGCCAAATATTTAAGTTTACAAAACCATGAAATTGAATTAAAGGGAGTTCAGGTTCTAAAGGGTGATGGATACATTGAAAAAGAACTTAAAAGTTTATACGGTGTCACAGGAATTAACATTTATGACCATTTTCATTGTGGCGGCTATGCCAAAACAACGGACGATTTAGTATCCTTTATTCAAGATTTTACGAAACAAACGGGAGTTTTGTTAGACCCAATTTATAACGGAAAAATGATGTTTGCTATTTATAGACTTTTAGAACAGGGCCTTATCAATCAAGGACAGAAAATTTTAGTAATTCACACAGGAGGAATGACGGGCTGGTTTGGTAAATTTAATGAATTAGAGTTTAACGCATAAAAAACCCCTATATGATTTTCATATAGGGGTTAAAATTTTTATTTTAAAAAATTAGGGAGCTACTACTGTAGGAGTGACAGCTGCAGGAGCCTTGTTAACAACACCTCTGATAGTTAAAAACTCAGTTCCACCCTCACCGTTATGCTTAATGGTTATGGTTTTAGTGAAATTTCCAGGGCGTCCCTTTGAGTTGTATATAGCTGTAACTTGACCCTCTGATCCGGGAGCTATAGGCTCTTTGGTCCATTTAGGAGTAGTGCAACCACAAGAAGCTTTAACGCTATTTAAAATTAATGGTGCGTTGCCCGTATTTTTGAATGTGAATGTCACTGTTGCTTGAACTCCTTCTTCTATGGATCCGAAGTCATGAGATTTTTTCTCTAAGCTTATTTTAGCTTGTGCTTCACTTGATAGAGTTACTTTCTCTGTTTGAGCGTAAGTTGTAGAGTTTAGACTGAAAATAATTGCCGATAGTATGATTAAATTTTTCATGTTTTTAAATTTATAATATTTCAAATGTAATGTTCAGATTGTTTTGTACAAATAGAATGCCAAATTAGGTTAATGAATTAAAAGTTTAAAAATTAGGTTTTCTTTTTGTCATAAATGCTTCTGTGCCCTCCTTAAAATCTTCTAATTCAAAGCAACTTGAGAACTGATCAATTTCAAAATCGAAGCCTTTGTTTTCTGAATACATTTTATTGACACATTTTATTACTGTGTCAATAGCAATAGGCGATTTTTGAGATAATTTATTTATATACTTAATGCACGTGTCAAGAAGTTCGTCTATTGGAACTACTTGAGTAACAAGACCATAACTTAAGGCTGTCATTGCATCAATGGTTTTAGCGGAAATCAGCATGTCAAGTGCCCGACCCTTTCCAATTATTTGTGACAACCTTTGAGTTCCACCATATCCAGGAGGTAATCCAAGGTTGACTTCAGGTTGCCCGAATTTTGCATTTTCACTTGCTATTCTAACATGGCAAGCCATAGTTAACTCGCATCCTCCCCCAAGAGCAAATCCATTTACTGCTGCAATTACAGGTATAGAACTGTGTTCAATTTTATTGAACACTATGCCTCCATTAGTACTCATTATTTTTCCCTCTTCTGCATTAAATTCAGAAAATTCTGCTATGTCAGCACCTGCGGCAAAAGCCTTATTTCCTTTGCCAGTTATAATGATTCCTCTTACCGATTTCTCTTTATTGAGGCGGTCAATTTCTTTTCCTATTTCTTGTATTAGTTCAATATTTAGAGCATTTAGCTTACTTTCTCTATCAAGAGTTATTAGCTGAACAACACCTTGTTTCTCTGATGTAATATGGTTGTACATAACTGCAAATTTATAAGAGTCACGGTCTAAGTTAAAGTCTAAGGTTAAATTTGCCCCAATGCACACGGATAAAAACTTGTCATTTGATGAATTTTCAGGGGTTGGCATAGATGACTGGAAACAAAAAGCCATTCAAGACCTTAAGGGTAAGTCTTTAAATGATTTACATTACGTTTCATCAGATGGAATTAAAGTAGATTCTTATTGTTGTTATGAGAATTCTAATAAAGCATTTAAAATTAAAACATCAGACTGTAAACTCGTCGCTCTTGTTGATGATCAAAGTCAGAAAAATGAGGAGGGTGTTGACTTATTGATTTCAGACTTAGATGTTTTGGGTGACGATATGGGAACGCTGAGTCTTCAATCAATGCTAAAAGTCAATTCTGATAAAGTTCGATTTTTAATTGGAACAAATTTTTATGACAATGTAGCACGCATAAGAGCTTTAAAAGCGGCTTACCCTAACATTGAAGTTAATGCTGTGATACCTCCTGCATCAGAGGATTTTGAGTACAATAATTTAGTTAGACAAACAATCGCGGCCGTTTCGGCCGTCATTGGTGGGGCAAACCATTTGTGCGTTTTACCTTTTGACGAAAGCAATTCTGTTAAGAGTAGGCGTTTAGCAAAAAACATCTTACTAATATTAAAGCATGAATGTAATATAGACTCATTTGTTGATGCTGCGAATGGTAGTTGGTTTTTTGAGTCGTTAACCAAAAAGTATCTTTTAAAACTATCTAGCATTACAACTCAGACTAATTCCTCTGTTACGCAAGAAGGTCTATCATTTTCAGCTGGAATAGCACCTTTTTTGCGTGGTCCGTATTCTACGATGTACACCATTCGACCTTGGACAATTAGACAATATGCGGGCTTTAGCACTGCAGAAAAGAGTAATGCGTTTTACAGAAAAAACTTGGCAGCAGGACAAAAAGGGCTTTCCGTTGCTTTTGACCTTGCAACTCATCGAGGGTATGATAGCGATCATCCAAGAGTTATAGGAGATGTGGGAATGGCAGGTGTAGCAATTGATAGTATCGAGGATATGAAACTTCTTTTTGACCAAATCCCATTAGGTGATATTTCGGTAAGTATGACTATGAATGGTGCGGTATTGCCAGTGATGGCTTTTTATATTGCAGCAGCAAAGGAACAAGGAGTAGATCAACAAAATTTAGCAGGAACGATTCAAAATGATATTCTAAAAGAATTCATGGTGAGGAACACCTATATATATCCACCTAAACCAAGTATTAGGATTATATCTGATATTTTTAAATACACGTCTCAATATATGCCTAAATTTAATAGCATAAGTATCAGCGGATATCATATGCAAGAGGCGGGAGCTAGTCCAGAATTAGAACTGGCGTATACTTTAGCTGATGGATTAGAGTACGTTAGAACGGGAATTAATGCAGGCTTATCCATAGACGAATTTGCTCCTAGATTATCTTTCTTTTGGGGTATAGGAATGAATTTTTATGAAGAAATTGCCAAACTAAGGGCAGGTAGGTTACTATGGGCCAAGCTAATCAAGCAATTTGGTCCTCAAAACCCTAAATCAATGGCTCTTCGAACACATTGTCAAACAAGTGGTTGGAGTTTGACAGAACAAGATCCATATAACAATATAGCTAGAACAACCATTGAGGCATTGTCGGCTGTTTTTGGCGGAACGCAGAGCCTGCACACGAATAGCTTTGACGAAGCTATTGCATTACCTACTGATTTTAGTGCAAAAATTGCCAGAAACACTCAAAAGATAATTCAGGAGGAAACGGGAATAATTCAAGCAATTGATCCGTGGGGCGGAAGCGAATTTATAGAGCAAAAAACTATTGATATTGCAAATAAAGCTTGGAACTTTATCACCGAAATTGAGGAGTTGGGTGGCATGACTATGGCAATTGAAAAAGGTTTTCCAAAAATGAGAATTGAGGAATGTGCAGCCGTAAAACAGGCTAATATCGATTCGGGCAAAGAATGTATCGTGGGAGTAAACCGATTTAAAGTTAATGAAAAGGCCGATTTTGAAATTTTAGAGGTAGATAATGATGCAGTAAGAACAAATCAGATAAACCGTCTAATTGAACTGAAGAAAAATCGAAATGATGCAGATGTTGAGGGTTTTCTCAATCGTTTAAGAAAAGCAGCTAAATCTGACGATAATTTATTGGGCATATGTGTTGAAGCTGCCTTGGCTAGAGTTACTCTTGGAGAAATGTCTTCGGCTTTAGAAGATGTTTATGGGAGATACCAAGCAAACCAAACATTAATTTCTGGGGTATATTTGAAAGAAGTGCAAAATGATAATGCGGTAATAAGTGCTCGAAAAAGAGCAAATGATTTTGCGATTAAAGAAGGTAGAAGACCTAGAATTTTAGTTGCTAAAATGGGTCAAGATGGCCACGATAGAGGTGCTAAAATAATAGCAACAGCTTTTGCCGACCTAGGTTTTGATGTTGATGTAGGGCCATTGTTTCAGACTCCAGCTGAAGTTGCAAAACAAGCCATGGAGAATGATGTACATATTTTAGGTGTGTCATCATTGGCTGCTGGTCATAAAACACTAATGCCTCAGGTGGTTAATGAGTTGAGAAAACAGGGGATGGAAAACGTTATTGTAGTTGCGGGAGGTGTAATACCAGAGCAAGATTATAATTACTTGTTTGCCAATGGAGTAGATTTCGTTTTTGGTCCTGGGACTGTAATTGCTGAAGCAGCTATTGAAATTTTAGAGAAATTAACGGACTCAAATTAGACAGCAACAGGTGCTTTAATCCTTGGGTGTGGATTGTAATCAATCAATTCAATATCATCAAAATTCATATCAAATATTGATTTTTTAGATGGGTTTAACTTAACGGTTGGATAATTTTTGGGCTCTCTGCTCAACTGTTCTTTTACTTGATTGAAGTGGTTGCTGTAGATATGAGCATCTCCAAATGTGTGTACAAATTCTCCTGGTGCCAATCCTACTTCTTGTGCTATCATCAAGGTTAATAATGCATAGCTAGCAATATTGAACGGCACTCCCAAAAACATATCGGCACTTCGTTGATACAGCTGACAACTCAATTTGCCATTTGCTACATAAAACTGAAACAAACAATGACATGGAGTGAGAGCCATTTCACTGAGCTCGCCAACATTCCACGCATTAACGATTATTCGTCGACTGTCTGGATTGTTTTTTAGGGTGTCTAATACATTTTGGATTTGATCAATTTCTTTTCCGTCTGGACCTTCCCAAGACCTCCATTGTTTTCCATATACAGGCCCCAAGTCTCCATTTTCGTCTGCCCAAGCATCCCATATTTTCACATTATGGTTCTTGAGATATTGAATATTGGTATCACCTTTCAGAAACCAAAGTAATTCATGCACCACAGATTTCCAGTGGATTTTTTTAGTAGTTATTAGTGGGAATGATTTTGAAAGGTCAAATCGAAGTTGACCCCCTAGAACACTAACGGTTCCTGTGCCTGTTCTATCTGTTTTTGTAGCACCATTTTCTAATACATATTTCAAGAAATTTTCGTATTGCCTCATCTGTAGTACAAATCAAACACATAATGTGAGAAATAAATAGATGATTATTTGCCGTTCTCAACAATATTTAAACTTGTATGTTTAGTTTTGCGAAGCTTTAGAATTAAAAAAATGGCAGTAGCAATAAAATTACCAAGAATGAGCGATACGATGGAAGAAGGAACAATCGTATCTTGGTTTGTAAAAGTAGGCGATACGGTTAAGTCAAGCGAAATGATAGCTGACGTTGAAACTGATAAAGCTACTATGGAATTGGAAAATTTTGAAAAGGGTGAAGTTTTACACCTTAACGTAGCTGAGGGTGAGACCGTTCCCGTTGAAACAGTTATAGCCATAATTGGCAAGAAAGGCGAAGATTTTCAGCACTTATTGACTTCTGACTCAACAGAAACTGCTGTAGAGACTCCCGAAGAGACTAAAGCACCAGTAGAAGAAACACAACCAGCTCCTGTTGCAGCAGAGACTACAGCAGCGGTTGAGACTTCAACAAATTCTGATGGTCGGATATTTGCCTCTCCTCTTGCTAAAAAGATGGCAGAGGACAAGGGAATTAGTCTATCTCAAGTTAATGGAAGTGGAGATAATGGCAGAATTGTAAAGAAAGATATTGAAAACTTCAAGCCATACACTCACACTACAACAGCACCTGTTGGAGTGGAGAGCTATGAGGATGTATCAATCACGCAAATGCGTAAAACTATTGCCAAAAGGCTAGCTGAAAGCAAGTTTACAGCACCACACTTCTATTTGACTAAAGAGATTAGAATGGATGCAGTTATGGATGCTCGTAAACGTATGAACGAATATTCAGAATCTAAAATTTCAGTAAACGATTTAGTTGTTAAAGCAACGGCATTAGCTTTGAAAAAACACCCTAATGTAAATTCATCTTGGTTAGGAGATAAGATACGAAGAAATCATCATGTGCATATTGGTGTAGCGGTTGCTGTCGAAGACGGATTGTTAGTTCCTGTTGTAAGATTTGCAGACAGTAAATCACTTTCACAGATAGGTACTGAAGTTAAAGACTTAGCTGGTAAGGCGAAAAATAAAGAATTACAACCAAAAGATTGGGAAGGAAATACATTTACAATATCCAATTTAGGTATGTTTGGCATCGATGAATTTACTGCGATTGTCAATCCGCCTGATGCCTGTATTTTGGCAATAGGAAGCTCCAAAGAAACGGTTGTTGTTGAAAACGGTGAAATGAAACCTGGTCATGTCATGAAGGTCACTTTGAGTTGTGATCACCGTGTAGTTGATGGTGTCACAGGAGCTAAATTCTTACAAACATTCCAAGAATTACTGGAGGAACCAGTAAGATTGTTAGTTTAGATTACTATCAAAGTCTATTTTTAGTAGGCATATAACTTGTGTAGTAACAAAGTTTTATTTATCCTTGCTACGCCTTTTCAGGCAACTCTATATTTAAAATTCTTTTTAAAGACTTTAATACAGCGATTAAAAACACTTATTTCTATTAATTAATATGTACGATATTCTTTCACTAGGAGAGATGCTCCTTCCTGAACTTAGAAAAATTGCAGAAAAATTTGAAATTCCTCACAAGGGATTAAAAAAACAAGATTTGGCATACAAAATACTTGATTATCAAGCAATTAACCCATCTAAATTTAAATCAGTAGATTCAAAAACTTCAAAGGAATCAACAAGTAATCCAAAGGTTGATTCTAAAGAGGAAGTTAGCAATGATAACAAAAAGGAGACTGAGCGTAAAAAAAGTCCCCACAGACAGCGAACAGCAAAAAATAAAAATACTCCAACACAACATGGGGATAATGATAAAGTATCTAATCAGAAAACGGATCAAGAAAAATCTCCTGAAAAATCGTCTAGACCTAACAATCAAGCAAAAGCTGAAAGAAATGAAGCTAGAGAAAAAGAAAGAGAGCAAAGAGAAGCTGAAAGAAAGAGGACAGAAGAAGAAAAGCGTAAGAAACGAGAAGCGGAAGAAAAGCTTATTAATTATCTTGAGTTAGAGGGCGTAGTGACTACACAGGGTGTCCTTGAGGTAATATCTGATGGATATGGCTTTTTGAGGTCTGCGGATTACAGCTACCAACCTTCTCCTGACGATGTTTACATTGCCCCTAACCAAATTCGACAAAATGGGCTTAAAACCGGAGATGTTGTTAAAGGAAATATCAGACCACCCAAAGAAGGTGAAAAGTATTTTGCACTGATTAATATCTTAACTATTAATGGAAGAACGATTGATTTTGTTAAAGACAGAGTAGCATTTCATCATTTGACTCCGTTATTCCCTGATGAGAAATTCAACTTAGAGTATAAGGCTGGAAATTATTCCACTCGAATTATGGATTTCATATCTCCTATCGGAAAAGGTCAACGTGGATTAATTGTTGCACAACCTAAAACAGGTAAGACCAATTTATTGAAAGACGTAGCCAATGCAATTGCTCACAACCATCCGGAGGTTTATATGATCATCTTATTGATTGATGAACGTCCTGAGGAGGTAACCGATATGGCAAGAAATGTAAATGCTGAAGTAGTAGCATCTACTTTTGATGAGCCAGCTGATAAGCACGTTAAATTAGCAAATATTGTTCTTGAAAAAGCAAAAAGATTGACAGAATGTGGCCACGATGTTGTCATACTCTTAGATTCTATTACACGTCTTGCAAGAGCATATAACACAGTACAACCAGCGAGTGGTAAAATATTATCTGGTGGTGTTGATGCAAATGCTTTACAAAAACCAAAGCGATTTTTTGGTGCAGCAAGAAACATCGAAAATGGTGGGTCATTAACCATCATTGCTACAGCACTTACGGAAACAGGTTCTAAAATGGATGAGGTGATTTTTGAAGAGTTTAAAGGAACTGGAAACATGGAATTACAACTCGACCGTAAACTTTCCAACAAACGTATTTACCCAGCAATTGACATTGTTTCTTCAAGTACACGAAGAGAGGACTTGTTGCTCGATAAAGCAGTCCTTCAAAAAATGTGGGTGATGAGAAACCACCTTGCGGACATGAATAGTGAGGAGGCCATGAATACCATGCTCAATTATATGAAAGGCACTAAAAACAATGATGAGTTTTTAGTATCAATGAATGGGTAGAGCTGTAAAGCTCTTTTAGATAGGTTTAGCTTTCTTTAGTAACCAAATCCCATACACTGCAAACGGGAATGTATAAGCTATTGCAATAGCAGACATTTTTAAACTCCAATTTGTATACATATTAGTTATTATATTGGGTGCACCAACGTATGCTGCTACGTCAATTAATGCGTGTAAAAATGCTACAATCCATATAGAGCTGCTTCTGTAAGAAAGTCCTGCAAAGCCAATTCCTATAAAAGTTGCAAAAACAACAGTACTTACCTTCATAAGTATCAAATTTGAATTAGATGGGTCTTGTAAAATAGCTAAAAGATGAAAAATGCCAAAAAGTGAAGAGCTTACTATTGCTGCTTTTATAACACTTTTTTTACTATGTCCCCATTTATTTAGCAACAACCCCATACACAACCCGTGTGTAAGCACTTCTTCGAAAACGCCCACACCACTCATCATAATAAGAATTTCTTTAGTTACAAGTGAAAAGTTGTATCCACCAGTTAAAAGAGGGATAGTTACTATGTATAAAATGGGTAGCCAATATAATTTTAATGTTTTTACTTTTAATTTACTGGTAACCAACATTTCTTTTGGCATCTTTAACAAGAATGTAATACCAATAATTATCAAAGCAGATAGAATTAAGGAGTACTCCATGTGACCCGTTAATTGTGTTACTATTTGACTTATGATTATTGTTAATCCAAGAACTAGAATGGTTAATATTATGGGATAATTTTTTAGGAATGCTTTCATATAGTGCTCTTATTCTAATTTAAAATTTACGGCAGGATACCTTTTTCTTGTTTGGTCATAGGGGTCCGTTCCGTCTAGTCGCTCAATTAAAATAGCATCTCCTTTTTTAAGCGAAAGGATTCCTCGCATCATTCTTTTGCTCAGCCATCCCCCTGTTGAAGAGTACATGGATGCACTTCCATTTTGAGGAGCTAAAACTAATACGAAGGATACACGATTTCCCATATTACCGATCAAACAAATGGGGGCATCATTTTTGTCATTCCATTGGCTTTGAATTTGTTCTGGTAAACCATTTTGACTACCAAGCGTGTCTAAAGTAAATGTGGTTTTGCAAGCTACAGAATCTACAAGTACAAAGTCATACCTTTGGCTAAATACATATTTACCATCTTTTTCATAAGAAATTCGGTTAAATATGACCACATCTCCGATTTTAAGATTAAGCACCCCGTTACTAATATTTTCTTTTGATTCGTTTTTTTGAAGTTGGTATACTCCACCTCTTTTAGAGATAAATTCAGGTAGCAATGTGCTTTTATCAACAGGAATTAATTCTACAGAAACTTTAACATTGTCGGGAATATTTTCTTGTTTTTGTGTACAGTTATTGTGGCCGAATTCGTGAATAAGGTTTATGAGCTTTTTATGAGTGATTCTTTGTCTTTCGTTGTTCTTTTTAGGATGAAGAGAAAAGTATCGCCAGCAGAGATCCATTTCTGGAATGACGAACGAGTCAATACTTATTTTTTTGTCTGATATTTGGTGTACAGTCCCTTCTCGTTTAAATTGGATGTCTTTGAATGTTACTTGTGTGTATGGTTTGACGGTATTTAACGATTGACTACTTGACATTTGATGTTCATTTTTTAGGTTACCATCATTTATCAAGTAATCATGGGTGCTGTTTTTAATTGGATCATAAAAATGAAGAATGAAGCTACTAGCATAAACGGTATCTTCTGCATAGTCAAAACAATAATTGTAGGATGCCCAAACACCCTTTTGTTTTTGTAGTTTTTCTTTAGACCAAATCGATACGTTTGTGGTGTCATCGAACGCAAAAAAGCACGAATCTTTTAGAGGTACCACGGGATAAACCAATTTCTGTACAGTTTGTCCTTTAGCAATAATGACAATAAAACTTACACATATCGCAATCCATTTCACTTACCGAATAAGTGTAATGGTACCGGTGTAATTATAGACTTCATCGTTAAGAGCGGTAACGTTGAGTTGGTAAGCATACACATCTTGTTGAGCAGGCTCACCTTTGTACATACCATCCCATTTTTCGTTGACATCATTGGTGATAAACATGATTTCACCCCAACGATCAAATATGATGAGTTCCATTGCTTTTTCTCCACTAATGGTAGCTTTAAATCCTTCATTTTGATCAGGACCAGAAGTGTTAGGAGTGAATGCATTAGGTATGAAAACAATCAAGTCAGGACCAATCACCACACAAGAGTTAAACTCATCTGAGCACCCTTTGTTGGTAGTTGCTTTTAGGTTCACACAGTACTGAGCGGTATCAGTAGGATAGTAGTGCGATGGATTTTCTTCAGAAGAGACATCATCTGTAGCATTAGGGTCACCAAAGTCCCATTCAAACTGATCAACAATACTACCATTGACAGGATCAACAGTACTGGTGTTAGTGAATATAAAACGAGGCAGAGCCGCAGTAGTATAATTGTTAGGATTGGGTACAAAACTAGCAACAGGAATTGGGTTGATAAGCACTGAACTAGTGATGGTAGTATCACAACCTTTATCTGAGGTGACAACCAATGAGATACTAGCCTGACCATCGTCGGTATAAGTGACGCTATTGGAAGCACTTGTTGATGTATTTCCGTTACCAAGATTCCAAGAGTAAGATGCAGCAGCAGGATCAATTTGATTATTGAATACTACATCAAGATCAGTAGTAACAGGGTTACAATCTTCTGGATTGCTATTGGTAATAGAAGCATCAGGAATAGGATTAATGATAATCTCAAATGAACCGTTGACATCCGAGCAGGAAGCAAGACCACCAGCATTAGCACCAATTCTGAATGTGTCAGCTTTTTGATTTTGTAGGGTAAGGGTAATTGTACCTTCTCCTTGAACATTATCAATAGCCCCTGCATCAATACGATCTCTGTTGCCATATACGTTGGTAGGAATCCAGATCAAACTAGCATTGTTGGTAGCTGATATGGGAAGGGTAAGTGGCATGACCATTTCTCCTTTATTACGGCAATATACTGCATTAGTAGGGAGAGATATGGTGGGTTTTGGGTCCACTTGAGCTTGGATAGAATCATTATTGCTACAACCTGTAGCTGCATCGGTATAGCTATAGTATAGTTTGATGATATCGCCGTTACCAACGATAGATGCAGAACCTGGACTAAAGTTATTTCCACCGGCAATGGCCGTAGGATCATTACTAGACCAAGTACCCCCAGCAGGAGTGGCATTAAGAGGGACATCGGTAGCAGTTTCACACAAACGATTAGGTGTAAGTGCAGTGAGGTTGATGTTAGGTAAAGGATTGATACGTAAGGTAGTATCCTTGAAAGTAGGACAACCTGTAGCGGTATGAGTGTACCGAATCCTCCATGAGTTAGGAGTTACGTTGGCGTTTGCCATAGGAACACTATTAAAGGTATTAATCGAGTTGTTAGATATTCCACCTAGGTCGTTGGTATCTCTGTAACCTGTAGTTTCATCAATGACAGACCAAATACCATCAGTAAGGTTGACACTCATGAGGTTGTTCAAAGAAACATCACCTTCATCATAGCATAAATCACGATGAGAAGAGAATGTAATCTTAGGGACTTTAGACACTTCAATAGAAACGGTATCTTTGGCTCTACATCCAAAACGATTGACGTAGGTAAATTCTAGAACAATGGTATCGGTGTTGCTATTTTGAATAGCATAGACACTTTCACTGAGGTTTACCCAGTAGTCAGGAGCAAATTGAGATCCTCTGTTTTCGAGCATATTAGCTACAAATCGGTTGGTGACAGAGTTGGAGTCCAAACATCTCCAAGAAGGAGAACCCAGCGAGGTATTCGATGGACTGATGACCACATCGTCATCTAGGCGAATAGCTCCAATATCTTGACAGTATACGCGATCTTGAAGAATCATACGAGGCAGCCCATTGATGGTAATCAAAACAGAATCCTTGTTGATACAGAGCGTGGTAGGTTCTTGATAGGTGTATACCGCGTGTTTGTCAATAGAAGTCATTGGTGCGATAATTAATCCGCAACCCGCATCGGTATCAAATTCATTGTTAGTAACAAGACTCGGAGTGGAGGTGCAGCTCCAAGATCCAGTGGAGGGGTTACCTGTGGGAGTATTGACTTTAAAATTAAGGTTAATAGCACCATAATCACAACATACGGATTCGTCAGGACCCAGAACAATGTTGGGCAGTGGATTGACAAAGACTCTCATGGAGTCATCATCGAAACATTCGACACCCCCTTGTGTGATGAATAGTTCGAGGCGATATTCTTCATCGTCTGAAGCGACAATGTCGTATTGGTCGTTGGTTCCCAGAATAATGGGGAAGGGCTTAGTAGGGGTAATGTCCGACCAGCGGTATAGTCCAGTATTAGAATTGCCAGCGGTATCAATGCCTCCAGCTTTGAGTAGTATGGTTTCCTCAATACATAGGGTAGTATCGTTGCCCGCAAAGGCCTTTACGGTATCATTGACATTAAGGTACAATGTATCACTGTCGGTACAGTTGAGACTGTCCGTAACTTTAACGATATATTCTCCTCTTTCATGAATAACCATGCTATCTTCTAAACTAAAAGCAATTGGAGATCTATCAAAGAACCATTCTTTGAACAGAGTGTCTCCTTGAACAAGTTTAATTCCATTTGGGTCAATCCAATAAGCCGAATCGTAATTCGGCACTATTTTGATACTGTCATAGGAACAGATTCGTGGGTCAGGGGGAAGCTGAACTAATGGATTGGATTTTAAAAATACCTGAATAGTATCTTCAGCGGTACACCCTGATCCATCTTTTATAAAAACACTAACCGCCGTATCGTACTGAACTTCTGGCACAGTTAGTAAGAAAGTATCTCTATTATCTTCGGGGTTTGAAGTAGCATTATTTAAGAAAGTGCCATCATTGGTTACTCCCATGGTACTCCATTGGAATGAAGCTGGGGGAGAGTAATTATTTAAGAATGGTCTAAATATAATATCCGTTCCAGCACACACAAAAGTATCTGGACCGATGGATAAGTTGGCCTCTAAAAGCGGTGGAACAACTAACGTATCTAAGAAGGTGCTTGGGCAATTAATAGGAGCATTATTAAGAGCTAGTTGAATGAAATATTTTCCACCTTTTCTAAATCGAATGGTATCCTTGCGAATAACGCTTAAAAAGTTTCCAGTTGATTTGAAGGAAGCAGTTTTCTTAGAAACAATATTGTTGTTTTCATCTAAAACAGTCCAGTTGTATGTAGCCGTTCCTTTGAAACCGTCATTTAAGACAGCCTCGACAGGATAGATTCCGCAGTCCATGGTGTCTACGTCTATCGTAGCTTGTGCACGAGGTTTTACCTTGATACGGAATGCTCGAACAGATACCGCATTCAGCGGACATGCATCGTCTCGAGCAGTGACAGTAAAGGTGTAGGGAAGATCACTAGCTTGCCCAATAGCGGGAGTCCAACAAAATCGCCCAGATTGATTCAGTGCCGTTGGATCAATAACATTAAATGAAGCACCAGGAATACCCTTATTCCAACTGATTTTCACACTGTCTGGGTCTGGAACAGGGGCGGGTGGAGGTGGAATAAAAATATCATCACGCGTGGTTACATTGAAGCATAGCTCATTTCCTTCACAAACATCGTAGTTGTAGGGGCCATTGACGATAGGAGGCTTATTTCCTGGACATGATTTTACAATGAATTGCATATCTCGTCGAGTCTTGCCAATTTCTTCATAAACACCTAAATCATTTTTACGCCATTCTGTAATTTCAATAACTGCAACCGTCACCTCACTACAATTGGTTGGAGTTAAAACAATGTCACCCGTTAAAGGGTCAAGATATAATCCAATGGGCGGATTTGCGTTTGGAATTGGGTCCCCACCATTGGGTCTAGGATCATATACGGTAAATGGATTTAAGTATGAAAAATCACCACTATAATTAGTGTTAACACCATAATTGGATTGTGGATTAGCCCAAGTATAAGACAGTGAATCAAAGTTGGCCGTATCTAGTGCACCATTGTTGAAGTAAAAAGGCTGATCGCAGCAAAGAATAGCAATAGGCTCAGAAGTAAGAGCAGGAGAAGTATTGCAGGGAGCCTTATTCAGATCAATCATACAATCAGTATAAAGTGTGCCGCTAGGACCTGTAGTAATAGCGTTATTTCGAGCGTTGATAGATGCTCCAATGATAATCTGTCCAGAACAGTTAGCTAAAGCATTTAGAGGAGACTTATTAAAATCAAGAATACCGGTGTAGGTGTGTTCTTCTACTCCCTCACCTGTACCAAAAGTGTTGGAGGGGTTACATTTTGAGGGTTCAGTAGCACATACTGGGGTAATTTCGCGAATAGATTTGAGAGCTAGCGTGGCTGTTCTGTTACCACCCGAAGTACAGCGAATGGTTAGGCTTCCACCATAACTTAGAGATATTCCTCTACAATCCCGATACCATTTAAGTGTAATTTCAAACTTCAATGGCTCAATACAACGATACGTAATATCTGCTCCCATCATGTGGGTAGCATGAGACTTTTGAGGACTAAAAACCAATGGTAAAAATAGCATGAATGCCATGTACCATCTGAGGCTATTTACTTTTAAAAAAAAGAATAAACGGGAATGTAGTTTAGTAATTGTCGCTTCCATAATACCACAAAGATATACAATAAATAGCGGATAATTGCAAGTGTTTTGGTAGATTTAATTTGGACTAGACCACCAATTTTAAACCTAATTGAATGAAAAAGAGACGCTTACAAAAATGAGTTATTATGACAAATTAAATGACGTACGATAGATATCTTTGACTCCAGATACTTTGACTAAGTCTGAAATTTGATATCCTATTACCCACAAAACGTTGTCATTAGAGCAGAGCAAGAGTGTTTTACTTTTTTCAAGAACATTGATCTTTTGGTCGATAAAAAAATCACTGAGCAATTTTGAACCTTTCATTCCTAGCGGTGTAAATCGATCACCTGTTTTCCAGTTTCTAATAGTTAGCGGAAACATATGAGGTGGAATTTGAATAACTTCCTCTTCTTTGTTGGTGTTGTATGTCCACTCATTTACTCTTTCTAGTGAGATGGAATAGTTAGAAAAGAAATAATTACCTTCTTTTTCAATAGTTATAGATTCTATCGAGTTTTCATTTTTTGTATTTAAGATAATTTGTTCTCGATCAACGACAAGTTGGTGAGTTATTGAGCTAAATAATTTTCCGGGAATCCCATCAATGCATGCAATAATTTGGTTGCATTGATCGAAGTTGAAATGATAATCGTCCAATATTCGATACAACATAACAGATGGATGTGGAAAATTTAAAAGCTGCTTTTTTGCGATATACAAATTTTCAGAATCAGAGCTTATGATTTTGCTTATTTCCCGACTTAACAAGTGTTCGAGAGTATCGTTTTCTGCTTTTAAAATATCAATGCTATGCACAGTATTATTGATAAACTCAGGCATTGATTCTTCAATTGACGGAATGACCTTTTTTCGAATGGTATTCCTCAAATATTTGAGGTTTTGATTAGAGCTATCATCACGATATTTAATAGTATGATTAGTCAAATAGGCATTGATTTCATCGCTACTAAAAGCTAAGAAAGGCCTGATGATATATCCTCTTTTGATGGGTATGCTTTTTAATCCATTGATTCCAGATTTGCGATATAGGTTGATAAAAAATGTTTCTACCAAGTCATTTTGATGGTGTGCAGTTATCAGTTTATCAAAATGATTGGATTTTTTTAGTTCATCAAAATATGAATATCGGATTTCTCGTGCAGCTTCTTGTATAGATAGCTTGTATTCTTTTGCATAGTCCTTAGCATTTTTTTTAATCGTTTTTAATCCTGTACAATGAGCTAATTTTTTAGATAGCTGTTCGACAAATTTTTGATCATTTTCACTTTCTTCTCCTCTCAGATCAAAGTTGACATGAACCATCACAAAAGAAATTTTTAGCTCATTTAGCATATAAGCAGCACACACAGAATCCCTACCACCACTTATAGCAAGACCAATTTGGTCTGATTTATTAAACAGTTGATTTTCTTCTATGAATGATTTTAGCTTAGTGAGCACGATGTTTGCAAGTAAATCGGAACAAACATAACGTCATACTGCTGAATTTTGAAATATACGTTTTTATATAGCTTTCTTTTTCTTGTACATCTCATGGGTTTTGGTCAGACAAAGATTGAAATCTTAAGTGCAGATGAGTTGACCTATGATCAAAAGATAGGGGATTATCAATTGTGCAAGGGAAATGTTCAGTTTAAACAAGGAAGTATGTTTATGGATTGTGATAGTGCTCGATTTTATGATAAAGTAAACAAAATTGAGGCATTTGGAGACATCTATATTAGACAACAAGATACGCTAGATCTTCACGGTGAATATTTGGAATATAATGGAGATTCTAGGCTTGCCTATATTAGCAAAGATGTCGTTCTTTCAGACGGTAAGATGATTCTAACCACCCAACAATTAAATTACGACATGGTTAATAAAATTGGGTATTATTCATCAGGAGGACACATAGATAATGGGGACGATCAATTGTACAGTATACGAGGCACTTATTTTTCAAGAAGTAAGGATTTATATTTTAGAGATAGTGTGAGGCTTAATAATCCAGATTATACAATGGCCAGCGATACCTTAGAGTATAATACTATTTCAAAAACCGCTACTTTTTTAGGCCCGACATACATCTACAGTGAAGAAAACACTATATTTTGTAATTATGGCTGGTATAATACGAAAACAGAGACATCACAATTTAGTCAAGGTGCCTATATAGAAGGGAAGAGTAATCGACTACTGGCAGATAGTATGGTTTATCAAAGGTTGCTAGGTTTTGGAGAAGCGTTTGGCAACATTCATTTTACAGACACTTCAGAGAAAATGTCCATTTTTGGACAATACGGCAGGTATTTGAGGCTTCAAAAAGAAACACTGATTACAGGAAACCCTAGAGCAATCAAAAACATAGATGGAGATTCTTTATTTTTTAAAGCGGATACCTTTATTGATTATGCAGATACGACAAATAATCAGAAAAGACTTCTTGTGGCTTTTCATTCAGTAAGAATGTACAAATCAGACATTCAAGCTTATTCGGATTCTCTTGCCTATAATTTTTCAGATAGTTCCATTGGTTTTTTTCAAGAACCGATTCTTTGGACAGATAGCAATCAGATTACAGGAGACACAGTAATTGTTTTTAGAAACAAGTCGGGTATTGAATACATGGATGTAATTAACAAGGGATTGGTGATAGAAAAAGATCGGAATGGTCTTTTTAATCAAATATCGGGTAGGTATATAAAGGCAAACTTTGATGAAGATCGATTGGATAGGATTTATGTTGACGGAAATGCACAAAGTATTTATTACGCATTAGAGGATTCCACCCAATATTCTGGAGTTAATGAAGTTTTTTGCGGAAACATGATAATCAACCTTGATTCAAATCGAGTAAGATCTATTAAATTTATGGCTCAGCCTAAGGCTATATTTTATCCATTAGAAAAGTTTCCTGAAACAAAAAGTAAAGTGCCCGGTTTTAATTGGATGAATGCCCTTAAACCTCAAAAAATAGATTTTCAGTAATTGATTACATTTGCCCTATAATAATAAAAAAAGTTATTATCAAAATGAAAAACACTACCATCCCCACACTACCTAAGTTTAAATCTGCTGCTGGGAGTAATTTTAGTAAAGAGCTCAGAGCCAACGTTGAGAGTTATTTTAGAAAAGCGGATATTTCTAAGTTCGCAAATGGAGCACTTAAGTTTAAGGCAATTATATTATTGGCTAGTTTCTTTGGTGCTTATGCATTGATTTTATTTTCTGGTTGGTCAGTTTGGTTAATTTGGTCGCTTTGCATTTTTCTTGGATTTGTAAAGGCAGGAATTGGCATGGGTTTGATGCATGATGCAAACCACGGATCATTTTCAAAAAACAGATTAGTTAATAAAATTTTTGGCTATACAGCTGATTTTTTAGGAGTTAGTTCAAGTAATTGGATTAACCAACACAATAAACTTCACCACACTTACACCAATATTTATGAGCACGATGAAGATGTTAATGGTAAAGGACTTTTCCGATTCACAAAAGATGCACCTCGCAGAAGGATGCACCGTTTTCAGCATATTTATTGGACGTTTTTTTATGGTTTTTTAACACTAGGTTGGTTCTTTGCAGACATATCTGCGTATTCAAAATACAGAAAGAAAGGGTTGAATAAAAAACAAGGAGCGGATAAAGTAAAGGAAGTGGTTACAATCATATTCTTTAAGTTATTGTATGTCTCTTACATGTTTATATTGCCTTATTTAGTTTTAGATTTTGCTTTTTGGCAGGTAATTATTGGAGTATTTTCATTAGAATTCGTAGCTGGAATGATATTGTCTGTTATATTTCAGATGGCCCATGTGGTAGATAAATTTGATTTATCTAACCATGATAAATTTGAGGGAACTACAAAAGATGAGTGGACTGTTCACCAGATACACAACACATTTGATTTTGCTGTTAAGAATAAAATTATAACCTGGTATTGTGGGGGGTTAAATTTTCAAGTAATTCATCATTTATTCCCAACAATATCTCATGCACATTACCCAAAGCTTTATGAGATTGTAAAAGAAACAGCTCGAAAGCATGGGGTAAATTACCAAGAGTTTAAAACATTTAGAGAAGCGTTTATATCTCATTTGGTTTTTCTTAAAAAACTGGGTAGCACTCAGTTCGCCTAAACACAGGTAGTTGTACTATTTATCAAACAGATACGTTTATAAGTAAACGTATTTTGAGTCAGACAATTAAGTAATTGTCACCTCTTTTGTGGGACACTTAATTATGCGTCTTAAACTGATTGTTTTGTCGAAGTTTACATTTATTTTCATAGCATTTTCATTAGCGGCTCAGCTTCTGGCACCGCCTCGTGCATCAAGACACAATGATACAAGCACCTGGGCTGAATCAGTCTTTGACTCTATGACAGTAGACGAAAGACTAGCACAATTGTTCATGATTGAAGTTAGGCCAACTTATGGACCACAACACATAGCTAATGTTGAAAAGACTATTCGCGATCATCAGGTAGGAGGGGTTATTTTTTTTAAAGGAAATCCTGCAGAACAAGTTAGATTAACGAACAGATTTCAAGCATTGTCCAAAACTAAAATGCTTGTTGCGATAGATGGTGAATGGGGGCTCGCAATGCGATTATCCAACACCATTTCCTATCCATATCAATTGGGGTTGGGCAGTATTGCTGACGATAAAGTCATTTATGAAATGGGTAGAGAAGTAGGTCGTCAATGTAAACGTATGGGAATTCATGTGAACTTTGCACCTGTAATTGATGTGAATAATAATCCTAATAACCCTGTTATTAATTATCGTTCTTTCGGTGAAGACCCATTAAAGGTAAGTCAAAAAGGATGGGCGTATGCAAAGGGCATGCAAGACGTGGGAATTATTGCTTGTGCGAAGCATTTTCCTGGGCATGGTGATACAGATGTGGACTCGCATAAAGATTTGCCTGTTATTAATCACTCGATGGATAGGCTAAAGTCTGTGGAATTTAAGCCATTTGAATATTTGATTGACAAAGGTGTAATGTCAGTAATGACAGCTCATTTATATATTCCGGCGATTGATAGCACTAAAAATATTGCTATGAGCATTTCAGACAAGGCAATTAATGGCTTGTTAAGAAGAGAATTCGGCTTTAGGGGACTTTCATTTACAGACGCTTTAAACATGCAAGGCGTAGCAAAATATCACCCTGACGGTGAGTTAGAGCTAAAAGCACTGATGGCGGGTAACGACATTTTATTGGCCCCTGGAGACATACCAAAAGCTAAAAAATTGATTAAAGAAGCTATGGCAGATGGTCGGTTAAGTGAAGATTATGTATGGGGTAAAGTTCACAAAATTTTGAACTATAAACATGCAATGGGATTAGATGAGTTTACTCCAATTTCAGAACATCATGTAATCAAGGATTTAAATAATACGTCAGCAAAGTTCATTAATTATCAGTTAGTTGAGCAGGAGCTGTGTCTCCTCAACGATACAAATTCAATTATTCCCATTAGAAAAGATGAAAACAAATCAGTATTGTCTATTGCAATAGGAAATGGGTCCATTAATTCCTTTCAAAAAGAATTAGAAAAACTCGGTAATGTAGATTCAAAGAGTATCAATAATAGTGCCTCGGTAAGTCAATTTAATACATTGAAAGAGTTAACAAGTCGCTATGATTTAGTTATTGTATCGCTTCACAATACAAGTAAATATCCACCTAATTTTGGTATTACTGGACAGACAGCTAATTTTTTAAATCAAATTGGACAAAAACCCAATGTTCTTTTGGTTGATTTTGGAAATCCTTACAATTTAAAAAAGTTCAATGATCAAAATGCTGTTTTAGTTGCTTATGAAGACCAGAAGGCACATCACTTAAAAGCAGCTCAAGCTATTTTTGGGGCTATTGGCATAGACGGAACACTCCCAGTCTCCATTGGACCGTACAAGGCTTCAATGGGTAAAAAAACATTGGTGATTCAAGAGTTATCTAATGGGCTTCCTGAGGAAGTGGGGATGTCAAGTGAAAAATTGAAGCAAATAGATGTCATTGCTAACCAAGCAATAAGAATTAGAGCCACCCCATGGTGTCAAGTTCTTGTGGTCAAAGATGGCAGAATAGTGTTTGATAAGAGTTTTGGAAATCACACATTTAGCAGTAAGTCAAAAGTTCAAAAATCAGATTTGTATGATATTGCATCTATAACCAAAGTTGCTGCAACAACTCTATCTCTTATGAAACTTCAAGAGAATGGTGTCTTATCTATAAACGATAAAATGGTGAAATATCTTCCAGAATTAATAGG
>Ga0228609_1000069_pt1 | contig 53547 bp, 47 predicted proteins | sample 10DmetaG_FD_190068 | JGI IMG/M metagenome (GOLD analysis project Ga0228609, IMG submission 190068) | Seawater microbial communities from Monterey Bay, California, United States - 10D | ecosystem: Environmental > Aquatic > Marine > Coastal | place: USA: California | collected 2016-11-10 | reverse complement strand
ACATGGCGAACATGACAGCCCCGGTAAAGTCAACGGGCATGCAGAGAATAATCATGCAGAAAAGCACAAAAACACCGCAGCGCATGACGGGAATGATCATCAGGATTATGCAGGCCACGACCACTCTGGGTTAGACCCACATTTCTGGTTGGATCCAGAAAACGCAATACATTGGATCTATAAAATTGCGGATATATTATCGCAGACAGACCCCGAGAATGCGGGCGCCTATTATGCAAATGCCGCAAAGACCAAAGCAAGCTTGGAGCTGTTAAACAAAAATATCGCGCATCAGCTGGCGCCGCATCACGCGGAACGCTTCTTAATCGTGCATGATGCCTTCCAATATTTTGAAGCGCGCTTTGGGCTTGCCGCGCAAGGTGCAATTTCAGATGGGCACGCCGCGCCGCCGAGTGCCGCGCGCATCTTGGCAATTCGGGATCTCATGCAAGATCGAAAAATCAGCTGTGTGTTTGCCGAGCCGGGATATAACGCGAAGCTTCTAGACAATTTAATCAACGGAACTTCAGTGCGCTTGAAACAGCTGGATCCGCTTGGCGCAGGCCTGCCCTTGGACCACAGGCTCTATGAGGCTGTTTTGCAGAATATGGCCGATGCGATGGTGGCCTGTTTCATGAATAATGAAGGGTAACTCAACCTGAGCCCCGCGCCTCATCAGCAGGGGCGGGCCGGTCAGGCTGCACGGCGGGGGCGGGCAATGTCTCTTGAAAGGCCCAGCCGCTCGCCTGCAGCAACTCGGCCAAATTACGCGCCTTACGTTTGAAATAATCCGTCGCATAGCTGGATCGCTTGCGATTGATGTCCCACCTTTTTGCGTAGTCTTTGGCGCTAAGCCGATCTTTAAACCCCAACCGTTGAAATGCTTCAAAAACGATCACGGGAGCGCTTTGCTCTTTGCCAAAAACGGCCCGCGTTTTCATATTATGGGCGGTGATTAAATACTGAATCAAAATGCATAATAAATCATCCCGATAGAAACTCTCTTTCTTCCCCCGCGGCCATTTCTTTTCAAATCCGCCCATCAACAAAAGCGAAAATTCATGCGCTGCTGCCCCAACTGACACCCTATCAGCTGCCATCCGCAGCACATATCCACGCGCCAAAGCCCAAATATGGCGATCTTTATGCGCCCAATCGATCAGCTCTTGTTCTAAAGGTTCAGGCAGTTTGATGTGCAAAGAATATCCTTGCGGCGCCAAGCCATCAATGAAGTGCATCGCGCGGTCCGACCAAGGTTCAAACATCAGCTGACCTTCGATCACATGACCTGACAGCCTGATCAATTGTACGGTTTCTTGAATCAGCTTTTCGTTCATTTCCATCCTGCGACACCGCGCGCGCCGTGCCAAGCGCCCGACCTGGCCTTGATCACTTCACCTTACACCATGACCTTGCGAGAACCGTGCCAAACGCCCGCTGGCCCACCCTCACCGGCGGGAACCTGCCACCTGTTTATTGTTTAAGCCCTGCTTTCTGCATGCCCTGCAACACGGCCTCCACCACAAAATCAGGAAGCAATGGGGCGTAATCTGCCAATGAGGTTACATCCGGGCGCAACTGCAAAAATGCTTCCAAACCCTGCTGCGCATCAGCCAATCGGTCTAAATTACCCAGCGCAGCCACTTTAAAACCCAAAAGCAAATTATTCTCCGGATCGTTTTCAACCGCGCGGGTTATTTTATCCAAAGCCTCATTCATGCGCCCCAAAACCATCAGAAGGCTGACCTCAAATTGCGGCCATTCACGCCACTCAGAGGGGTCAAGCGCTTGGGTTTTCAAAAAATAATCATAGGCCAATTCAATATTGCCAGCATAAGCTTCGGTCAGGCTTAAGGCCCGCGTTGCCGCAGAATTATTTGGGTTTATGCCAAATGCTTCATGGGCGTAATGCCGGGCATTATCCAAATCATTGAGCTGAAAATAATAGCTGGCCATCATCGCAAGTGCCCCAGCATTCGACGCTTCTTTTCCCACAACATAAGAAGCAATTTCAAAGATCTGAGCAGACAGTTCTGCGCGCCTTTCTCTGTTATGCGGCTTGAACCTTTCGCGAAGCAAGACTTTGCATTTTAAAAGATAGGGATCCAGAAAATTTACCGATGCTTGAATCGCTTGATCGCATAAAGACAAAATACCCTCTGGTGCATCACGCCGGTGATATTTTTGCAGGGCCTGTAAATACAAATCCCACGCGGTGAGGCTTTCCGGCTTTGATAGCTCAGTATTTTCGCGAGATTGGCGGCGAATTTCAGGATCAATCGCCCGGGCAACCGCGATCGAAATTTCATCTTGAACTTCAAAAATATCATCCAAAGGGCGATCCCAACGTTCAGACCATATCGTGCGATCTTTTAAGGCATCGGTTAAACTGGCGCTGATCCGCACCTTATTTCCAGCTTTTCGTATACTGCCCTCAACCAAGTACCGGGCGTTTAACTTATCGGAAATTTCGCTCGCAGTGAGCGAAAGACCTTTCACCGAAAAGCTTGAATTGCGCGAAACCACCGGAAAGGTTTTCCACAGAGCCAAATGGCTGATGATATCTTCCGTCACCCCATCGGCAAAATATTCCTGTTCTGCATCCGTGCTCATATTTTTAAACGGCAAAACGGCAATCGAGGGCGGTGCGCCAGCCTCAACGGGTTCGATTGCAGGCGGCGTTGGCGCGATCTGGCGCGGCGCCAACCCGCCAATGGAAACGTCAAACGCGTGCACGTTGGTATTCTTAACCTGCTGCGCCCCAATATCTTGAAAGCCCAAATCCACTTTCTGGCTAACAAAGTCATGAATACTTTTTGACAGGCACACGCCACCGGCTTGCGATAACGCCTCTAAGCGGGCCGCCACATTCACCCCATCCCCATAGAGATTGGTGCCTTCAATAATGACATCCCCCATATTTAGGCCGATGCGAAATTGCATCTGCGCCGCGTTAGGAACCGAGGCATTGCGCGCTTTGATGAGCTTTTGAAATTCTACGGCACAAATAACCGCCGAAACCGCGCTTGGAAATTCAGCCAGAACAGAATCTCCGGCCGTGTTGAAAATACGCCCGCTATGCTCTTCAAACAAATTGTCCAGAATCTCTTTACAGCTGCGAAAACTGCGCAGGGTAAGTTCCTCATTCTGCGCCATGAGCGTGCTAAACCCGACCACATCGGTTACGAAAATCACGGCAATTTTTCGAAGAATTTCACTTTCAGACATTTTAAAACCCTTTACACGCGCTGCTTTTTGGCCCGGCGTTTTACCCATAAATAGACGCGAATGGCAAAGATTTCTGATAAAATTGGATAATAGACGGTTTTTTTACGCTGCAGAGCTTCGATATAGCCGGCGCTTAAATTATTCTGTCGCGCGGCTTTTAGCAGGATCCGCATATAACGGCGCGAGGTCGGCAGATCATCATTCACCTCGTTTTTACAGCGCAAGGTTTGGGCCAAAACCGTCTCACCGGCGAAACGGATCGGGGCTTCGATCACCTCATAATTCTCGCCCTCTGAGGCGATCACCCGCGCCATATCGCTCTCGGTAATTTCGTGAACAACCCCTTCGACCCGACCACCTTTACAGGGCTTTATATTGGCAAAACTCGGTTCAATAAAGTTTGGCCCAACCAGCCCCATCACCAAGGCATAATCGTCAAGATAGCTGGATTGGCTCCGCAGCGGGGTGATATTGCGCACGCCAGAGAGATATCGCGTCGACATGTTCGATCCATATCCAAAGTAAAATGCCATTCAGAACACCCCGAAATAATTATCTCAAAGTGAGTGATAAATTTAAGCCCCGTCAAGCATGCAATGCGTTTTGACTTTAAAGATTTCTTATTTACTGCCAGAGCAAGACCTTTCGCCGGCTCCAGATGCACGTCATCGCCTAAAGTTGGCCCGCAGTTAAAAAAACAGCGCCTATATATATGCGATGCAAAACTGTATTTAAGCCGTCATGCTTGAAAACGTCTTAAGCCCATTAATCGCTTTTTGACGGTCAATATTTTATATCATCGCCGGGACGGTTATTTTAACCTTCAGCAAGACCACAACCGCCAGATGCCATTTCGACAAAGCCGCCCTGCGCTTCAAACAGACCATCGCAAAAGAAACGCCGCGGTACAAACTGGCAGACACCGTGAAACCGGCTATTCTGCCGCAAGTTTGATCACAGGTTCCATTCTTTGCAGCATCGCATCGCTGAGGTGGCATTTTATGTGATGGTCATTGTCCAAAATTTGATTTTTTGGAATTTCTGTTTCGCATAAATTATCTGCCACATGCACCTTCCAATGGCATCTGGTCTGAAATGGGCATCCGCTGGGTGGATCCATGGCAGAGGGAATATCGCCCTCAAGCACGATGCTCTGCTTTTCAACGCTCGTATCGGCAATTGGAACCGCCGAAAGCAAGGCTTGCGTATAGGGATGATAGGGGGGCGAAAATACTTGCTCTGTGGTCCCAAGCTCAACCACATGCCCCAAATACATCACCATGACCCGATCACTGAGATAGCGAACGATTGACAAATCGTGGCTGATAAAGAGCAGCGTCGTTTTCTCGTTGCGCTGGATCTCCATCAAAAGATCCGTAACCGCCGCTTGAACTGAAACATCCAAAGCCGAAACCGGTTCATCGGCAACCACAATCCGCGCGCCGCCCGCAAACGCCCTTGCGATCCCTACGCGCTGCTTTTGACCACCCGAAAGCTGGCGCGGCATCCGCTGCGAAAAAGCCCGGGGCAGTTTCACCAGATCTAAAAGTTCAAGCATACGGTTCGAACGCTCTGTATCGGATGAGCCGTATTTGAAAACCTCAAGCGCGCGCATAATTTGACGGCCAACCGACATAGAAGGGTTCAACGTGTCAAACGGATTTTGGAAAACCATTTGAATATCTGCAACTGTTTGAGTGCTACGATCTTCAATTGCAATTTGCTGAATATCGTTTCCGTCTAATAAAATTTGGCCATCTGTCGCCGTTTCCAGACCCATGAGAACTTTGGCAAAGGTAGACTTGCCGCAACCAGACTCTCCCACAATCGCAAGAGTTTCGCCTTCACGCGCCTCAAACGAAATTGACTCATTCGCTTTGACAACGCGCTTTTCCCCTGCGCTGCCAAAAAGCGCATTGGCAGCAACTTCATAATATTTCTTAAGCTTATCAATTTTGAGGATCACATCCCCAAGCTCTGACTTAGAATTTGCGCTTGAAGCACTGGCAGGTTGCGACCAGTCGATATTTTGAACTCTTTTGCAGCGGCTTAAATGAAGCGCATTACCTTCGATTGGGACCATATCAATAGCCGAACTATCACAGACCCCCTCTTGGAAATAGTCGCAGCGTGGCCCAAAATTGCACCCTGGCGGCCGTTCATGCGGCAGTGGAAAATTTCCAGGAATAGCCACCAATGGACGGGTTGTTTTATTTGCCCCTGGCAGCGGAATAGATCGAAAAAGGGCCTGCGTATAAGGGTGCTGCATTTTTTCAAAAACATCTTTAATTCTGCCGGTTTCCACCGCTTCACCAGAATACATTACGCAGATGCGGTCACAGGTTTCCAAAACAAGCCCAAGGTTATGCGAGATGAACAGCATGGATGTGCCATATTTTTTGCCCAAATCTTTCACCAGCTTGACAACCGCCGCCTCAACCGTGACATCAAGCGCGGTGGTGGGTTCATCCAAAATAAGCAAAGCCGGTTTTGACATCAGCGCCATAGCGATAACGATCCGCTGCTGCTGGCCGCCAGACAATTGGTGAGGATATGATTTAAGGATGCGCTCAGGGTCGGGCAGCTTAACATCTTTGACAACCTCGAGCGCCCGTTTATAAGCTTCTCGCTCGGACACCCCTTCGTGGATCATCGGCACTTCTGTTAGCTGCTTGGAAATTTTCAGCGCCGGGTTCAATGAGGCCATTGGTTCTTGATAGATCATCGCAAGTTCATTGCCGCGAATATTCCGCAACTCCTCCGCGCTCATCTGAGCAAGATCGCGGCCCTTAAATTTGATCGTACCGCCAACGATTTTGCCATTCACACCAAGATCCTGCATCACGCCCAATGCAACCGTAGATTTCCCACACCCAGATTCTCCAACCAAACCCACGGCTTCACCAGGTTGAACAGCAACGGAAAAATCCATCACGGCTGGAATTTCGTTTAATCGGGTAAAAAAGGATATGGAAAGCCTATCGATTTCCAAAATCGGACCGTCAAAATCTGTTTTATCCATTTTTCTTTGCCTATTCAGTTGACGCGTTTAAGTGCGCAATTTTTGACGAGTTTTAACTTTCTAATCCTTCAGGCTTTCCTCGCGCAGACCATCGGCCAGCAAATTCAAGCCTAACACAAGACTCAGCAAGGCAAAGGACGGAACCAAAGCCGCATGGGGATAAATGGAAAGCAATTTTCGACCATCATTGATTGTTGCCCCCCAGTTGGGATCCTCAGGCGACAAACCAAGACCGAAAAAGCCAAGCGTTCCAAGTAAAATAGTGGTGTATCCAATGCGAAGGCAAAAATCTACGATCAGCGGCCCGCGCGCATTTGGAAGTATTTCCCAAAGCATGATATACCACGCACCTTCACCCCGCGTCTGCGCCGCAGCAACGTAATCTCGGGTTTTGATATCCATGGTTAAGCCTCGGATAATCCGAAAAACAGTTGGTGAGTTTACAAAAACCACCGACACAAAAACGGTCAGCAATCCCGCATCCACGTCAAACAGATCTATCGCGTTAAAGAACTCAATTTTACTGCCCGTTTCATTGATCAACGAAACATATAATAGCCCTAATATGGCCAGTCCCACGCCCAGCAAAGCATTCCGCTTCGCGGGAACTGTGTGATAACGCGAATAGATCAATACAGAGTAAAAAATTAATGGGAACACAAACAAAATAATCGCCATATATTGCGGCAAACCGGTCAGTCTGATTTCCGGAGTGACCAAGAGATAAAACAGCAATATGACTGGAAACGCCAAAATCAAATTTGCGACAAAAGAGATCGATGTGTCGAGCCGCCCCGCATAATAGCCGGCAGGAATACCCAATGTGATTCCAACCATAAAGGCAAATAACGTGGCCAAAGGTGCAATCACAATAACGATCGTAGAACCGGCGATCACGCGGCTGAAAACGTCTCGGGCTAAATGGTCGCCTCCCAATAAAAAATGCTTGTAACTGTCATCTTCGGCGCCCCTTAGGGCAGTGCCGGGAACTTTATTCTTCATACCTGAAAATTGCGCCAATGGATCTTGCGTAATTATCAGATCCATTGCACCTGAGAAAAATCCTGTAAACACCCAGAACATTACAATCGCAAACCCGATCATTCCAATAACCGAGTCAAAAAGCTTTCCATATAGGCCCAGCGATCTTTTATATCGCATAGAGATAACAAAAAGCACCACAAGAGAAATCCAGACCGGCCCAAGCTGGATGATCATGCCCAAAAATATTTCCGTCCACGATAAAGAAGTCATTGCAGGGTCCTTTTCACGTAACGCTTATGCGTGGATTCAAATAAACGTAACCGATGTCAGATATGAGCTGCGTGACAAGAACCACCACGACAGAGACCACCGATACCCCTAAAAGAAGCTCAATATCATTATTCCCGGCAGCCTGCACCAAAACCCAACCAAAGCCTTTGTAATTAAAAAGTGTTTCAACAATTACAACGCCGTTTAGCAGCCAAGGAAATTGAAGCATAATCACCGTGAACGGCGCAATTAAAGCGTTTCTCAGCGCGTGTTTCAAAACAACATTCGGGAATGAAACGCCTTTTAAACGTGCGGTTCGGATATATTGGGCGGTCATCACTTCGGTCATTGAGGCCCTTGTCATCCGCGCAATGTAGCCCATTCCGTAGATCGCAATCGTTAAAACCGGCAATAAAAAATTCTCAAGATTAGGGTTTTCCATCGCCGAGGTTGCGGTTCCTTTGAACCATTTCAGCCCTACGGCGCTGGATGCAAAAATAGATATTAGGATCACGCCTGAGACATATTCAGGGGTCGCTGTGGTCAAAATCGCAACCGTTGACAGCGATCGATCGGTTCGGCTGCCTTCGCGCATGCCGGCCAGAATACCCAGAATAAGCGCACTTGGCACCATAAGCGCCATAACCCAAAACATTAACGTACCGGTCAAAGCAAGCCGAGTGCCAATGATCCCCGAAACGTCATCTTTAAAGCGCGTTGAATATCCCCAATCGCCTTGTAAAATCCCACAATATTTAGGAGCATCACTTACGGAAATTTCAGAGCTGATGCATCTACCGCGCACTTCTCCATCCGTGCCTTCGATCACATATCCCGGCAAGACACCTAGCCACTGACCATATTTTACAGGCACGGGTAGCAAGTACCCACGATTGAGCAAATAAGATTGAACGGCCTCATCGTTCATCCGAAAGTTGCCTTGGGTTTTGGCAAGCTTTTCTAAGTTAGGATATAGGTTTGTTAAGAAAAATACGACAAAAGTTAAACATAAAGCCGTGAATAGCATGACTGCTAGACGCCGCAAAACAAATAGTGCCATTCCTAATCCTGTTCTATCTGATTAAAGTTTTAATCTTTACCGTACACGTAAAAAGGCCGCACTTCTTCTAAGTGCGGCCTGATAAATTTAAGTTTTACGCTTTAAAGCCCCACTTATAGTGATGTGGGTGGTAAGCGATGTGCTGCTCACATTGAAGGTCAGGTCGATGGCTTCTGTACAAAGCGCGCCAATATGGCTGAATTGTCACACCCTCGTCAGCGATCAGAGCTTGGCATTTTCCTGCAATTTTGCGCCGTTCATCCGCATCGGAAATTGCATTCGCCTCGGCTAAAAGTGCGTCAAACTCTGGGTTATTCCAGGCAAATTCATTCCAGGCCTCTCCAGATCTATAGGCTAAGCCCCACACTTGTGTTGCAAAGGGGCGATGGTTCCAGTTTGTTGAACTGAAGGCATATTTTGTCCAATCATTCCAGAAAGTAGAGCCTGGCAAAATTGTTCTTTTCACCTTAAAACCGGCATCCCTAAGCTGCGCTGCAACCGAGTCGGTTGTGTTTTTTCGCCAATCATCATCTATCGATGTGATTTCATGCTCATACTCTTCCATGCCAGCTTCTTTCATCAAAGCCATGGCTTTCTCTGGATCATATGGCAACCTTACGACGCTTGGATCATACTCCGGATGCATAGGCCCAGCGTGGGAATTGTCCGCAGGGGAACCTTTCCCCGCATAGCCCAATTCTAAGCACAGTGCATTATCAACAGCCATAGCAATCGCCTGTCTAACGCGTTTATCTGCATAGGGTGTGTTGCCGTCAGCATCTTGGGCGACCTGGTTTGGCCGGATAACGATTGTCGATCCAGTCGCAATAGTAGAGTTTTCCCAGCCTATCCCCGGTACGATGTCGACATATTCTCCTACAGTTTCATAAAATACATCAACTTCATCGCCTTCCGCCGCGGCAATCCATGCTGACGGGTCAGTTCCATAGTCGATAAATTCAATACGATCCAGCGGCACGGTTCTCCCAACTGAATAGCCCCACCACTCATGCGCTTCGTTTTTCACCAGCGCAGCTTTGACGCCTACCTCATAACCATCTGGCATGAATGGGCCGGTTCCAACTGGATTTGTTCCCATTGTGTCAACAGAAAACGTTGAATGCACAACGGCTGCGGGATAATCAGCCATTCCTGCAATAACAGTGATGTCAGAAGCCACGCATGTCAGTTCAACCGTGTGGCTATCAATCACTTTGATTGCCCCTGCAGCGGCTGTCCCAGTGTCAGGATCAATAAGGGAAGCCATACGGCCAGCCATTGAATTGCCTTCAACTGATTTATCACACCAACCCTCAATATTACGCGCCACATCTTCGGCTGTAAAATCGTCGCCGTTATTCCATTTCACACCTTTGCGAACGTTCAGCGTATATTTTGAAGCGTCCTCATTTGCGCTCCAGCTTTCCAATAGGTTAGGAGTTATTGACCCGTCGTTATTGTACTCAACCAAATATTCCAAATAGCCGCCGGTAAAATGTGCCAATTGCGTCCAGTCAAAAGTACGCGGATCTTTTAACCCAATAACATCCATCTGCATGCGCATTGTTCCGCCCTGCTGCAAATGACCACCCGCCTGAGCAGGCCGCGTTAGCCCCCCTAACGCATAGGCAGCAGATGCTGTAAGCCCCAAGGCGGTTGTTCTGGATAGGAACTCACGCCGGCTGAGCTGACCTTTCTGAAACTCTTTCGCATACATTTTCGTTGCGGGATGCACTTTTTCGTAATTATTATTTATTTTTGTCATCTTAAACTCCCTAGACATTTATTACTGTGATCTGGTTGGACAATTCAACCAAGACCAGCTTTGTATTTCAGACGCTACCTAATTCAACGCCACATTGATATAAAAAACCGACCCTTTGCGGTTGATTGGCGCATTATACAGCCCCCGCGCGCGCTAGATTTGATCCACCAAACCGGAAATCAAACCGTTTTCAACCTCTGCAACAATAGTCATGGCGCGCCAATATCAACGCCCCAGAGCGTTTAAGAGCGCAAATATAATTTCAATCTTAAGCAGCACCAACGCGGTTCGACGCCCAGCGCTGTACCATTCGCCTCATAACCCATCCGCTTCATCTAAAGGCTTGGCATTCATAAAACTGCCACCGACCCGCCAGACCATAAAGTAAGAAAGCCGCTTTATTCTTGTGAACCCTGCTGCACAATCGTGGTTGTGGGGAAGGGAATTTCAATCTTTTGTGCATCAAAGTTGTCTTTCACCTGGCGGTTTAGGTCCAGACGCAAAGTCCACAAATCGCTTGAATCGCACCAAATGCGCACCACGAAATCAACCGAACTTTGGTTTAGGTTGCTCACTTTAATGACCGGCGCTGGATCTTGGTGAATACGCTTATCGGCAGCGATAACCTGCGCCAACACCTCTTCGACCTGTTTTAAATCGCTGGCATAGGCAACGCCAAAGGTCACATCCAATCGCCGTGTTCCATAGGCAGAAAAATTCGTGATCGGAGCGCCCCAAACTTGGCCATTGGGAACGATGATCTGTAAGTTATCCGGGGTTCCCAATTCGGTGGTGAAAATAGAAATCTCTTTCACCGTACCCGATTGCCCGGAAACCGAAACATAATCGCCCCTCTTAAAGGGCCGAAATACAATCAGCATAATCCCTGCAGCAAAATTAGACAAAGTGCCCTGCAGCGCCAAGCCAACCGCCAAACCCGCCGCCCCCAAAAGCGCTACGATTGACGTGGTCTGAACGCCAAAGCTATTTAAAACAAAAACACTTCCGACAGCAAGAACGACCACTTGTGCAAATTTGCTGAGAAACACAAATAACGTGTCATCAAGTTGCTCATAGCGAAAGCCCAGTTTGGCAATCCAAGATTTCACAAACCGCGAGGCGAATAGCGTGATTACAATCGCTGCAATCGCAGCCGCCAGATTGCTCAAAAACGCCGTTACCGGTTCGGCCATTAAAATTCCGCTTAAATCCGCTATCTCCGTCATCAACCGCTCCTTTTGACAAGCCTATAAGAGCCTTAAATTCCGTTAGAAACAAGCCCAAGTTTGCCGTCAGATCGCTTCTTCAAAGCGCCTTATTTTGTGGCGAGGCGCGCCTTTTCCAAAAAGACCATTGAAAGTTTTGGACCTTGCCCGCAGGGGTGATATGCGCTTGCTGACACTCTTCCAGAAGCTGGAAATTTACCGAAAACCGCTTTTTGAGAGCCTGAATATTATATCGCTGTACGGGCAAACCAGAACATTTAAGCGGCCCATCTTGCGCGAATGTTGCGCAGATGAAATACCCCCCCGGCACAACCGCATCCGCCAGAATACGGGCATAGGCGGCTTGTTCCTTTTCACGCGTTAAAAAATGAAAAACCGCCCGATCATGCCACAGCATAAATTGTTCACGGGCAAACCAAGTGCGGATATCCGCCTCAATGATTTTGAGGCTTTCGCCCGCGGGGCCCAGGCGTTTTTTGGTTTTTAAAATCCCGCCAGCGGCAATATCCAACGCGGTGATGTTGCTATATCGGGCCGCTATCATCCAATCAATCAGGCAAGAGGCACCGCTGCCTATATCAATAATTGGGTCAGATTTGGCGATGCCCGCGCGCGTGATAAAATCACCACTCAGCGCTGGCGCGGTTTGAAACCAGCTGGTTTGTTCAGCTGGCTTGTTCTGCCACACCTGATCCCAATGGGCTTTTTCCGACATGTGTTTTCACCCTAATACGCTGCGCAAGGGCCAATTGGCCGGCGCTATCCCCTCACGCATTCGTATCCTGAATTGGGTCGGCTGGAAAGCATTTGCAGTTTTACAGCGGCGGGGTTGCGCCGCGCAGCGCATAACAACCGCATGGACTTGCCGCGTGATAAGCCTGCGGCGGCGGCGTTTAGCAGCTAAGCAACCCGCGCCTTGGCGGATAGTGCCGCGGCAATATACCCCTCAATCGCCTGCCGCTGATCAGGCGAGACCCGCAACCCAAGCTTTGAGCGGCGCCATAGAAAATCATCCGCCCCATGGACCCATTCCTGCGCAATGGCCCAATCCAGTTCACGCTGATAAATGCCGCTGCCAAAATCATTCCCCAGCGCTTCCGCCGAGGCCGCCTCGGCAAAAATCTGCTGCGCCTCGCTGCCATATTGCCGGATCAAACGGCGAATGGTGGACGCCTGCAGAAATGGCAAAGCCTCTGCCAAATCGCGGCGCAATTGCGCAACACCATCGACCGGGAAATCACCCCCTGGCAAGGCCACACCAGCAGTCCATTTGGCGCTGGTTGAACCAAATTCTGCATCCACCAACTCCAGCGCAGATTCCGCCAAGCGCCGATATGTGGTGATTTTTCCACCAAACACGTTTAGCACGGGCCCACCGGCGCTGCGATCCACCCGCAACACGTAATCACGCGTGGCCGCGGTGGCTGAACTGGCCCCATCGTCATAAAGCGGGCGCACCCCGGCGTAGCGCCAGACCACATCCTTTGCAGTGACCTCTGCAGCAAAATACTGATTGGCGAAATTCAACAAATAGGCTTGTTCTTCTGCAGAGCATTCGGGTTTTTGCCCTGGATCAGAATGATCAGCATCGGTTGTACCAATCAGCGTAAAATCCTCTTCATAGGGGATGGCAAACATAATGCGCCCATCCTTACCTTGAAAAAAGTAGCTTTTCTCGTGGTCGAATAACTTTCGGGTCACGATATGGCTGCCGCGCACCAAACGCACCTTATCGCGGCTGTTCAAGCGCAAGGCGCCGTTTATCACCGTTTCAACCCAAGGCCCGCCCGCATTTACCAGCATTTTAGCGCTTAGGGTTTGCTGCGCCCCATCTTGGCTTTGCAGCTGAACATGCCACAGCCCATCCGCATAATGCGCCGCAACAACTTTGCTGCGCACATTAATCTTTGCGCCGCGCGCCGCCGCATCACGGGCGTTCAGCACCACCAAACGCGCATCCTCCACCCAACAATCCGAATATTCAAACGCCTGTTTCAAAAAGGGTTTCAACGGCGCACCTTCAGGATCTGTTTGCAAATTCAGACGGCTTGTTCCCGGCAGAATTTTTCGTCCCCCCAAAGTGTCATAAAGAAAAAGAGCCAAGCGCAATAACCATGCAGGCCGGCGGCCCTTCATCCATGGCATGATACGCGCCAAAAACCGCGAGACGGGGGTTTCGCTGTCAAAGCGCATCGAGGCGTCATAGGGCAGAATAAACCGCATCGGCCAACTGATATGAGGCATCGCGCGCAGCAAGGTTTCGCGTTCGATCAAGGCCTCGCGCACCAAGCGGAACTCTAAAAACTCAAGATAGCGCAAGCCACCATGAAACAATTTGGTCGAGGCCGAAGAGGTGGCAGAGGCCAGATCATTCATTTCAGCCAATGCAACGGAATAGCCGCGCCCCGCAGCATCACGGGCGATCCCGCATCCATTGATACCGCCACCAATCACAAAAAGATCCACTGGATTGCGTGTTTCAGACATATGTTTATTCCTGTGTAATATGCAAAGCGGTTGAGGCCGCGTTAAGGCGCTGAACGAAAGCCTTCGGCGGGGCTGACTCTAAAACGATATGATCCAATTGATCCACATCGCAGATTTTATACGGCGCGGGCACGCCAAATTTCGACCCGTCCGCCACCAGAATTTTACAACGTGCATGGGTTAAGATTGCCCGCGCCACCTCCACTTCATGATGATCAAAGTCTAGGATGGCGCCCTCTTCATCCAAAGCCGAAGCTCCAATAATCGCAAAATCCACTTTGTAATGCGAGATCGCGCGCGCCGCCTCGCTACCGATGATCGCGCCATCGCTCATGCGCACCTCACCACCGATTAAATGCAAGGATTTCAAACCTGATCCGCGAAAAATAGGCACCATATTCACGTTGTTCGACAACACCGTCAAATCGCGGTGCTGGCGCAAGGCTTCTGCCACCAATTCGGTTGTGGTGCCGATATTCAGCGCCACTGAGGCGCCATTGGGGATCAGCTTCGCGGTTGCGCCCGCGATCGCTTGCTTGGCCTTCAAATGCACCATGCGGCGATCTTCATAAGCCATCACCGAAGCTCCGCTGATACGTTTTGCGCCGCCATGCGTACGCAGCGCTAGGCCGGCATGGCACAAGACGCCCAAATCACGCCGTACTGTTTGCGTGGCGATGTTCCAGTCTTTCGCCAACAGCTCAACTTCTACCTCTCCTTGCTGGCGCAAGAGCGATAAGAAAGATTCTTGGCGGGATGTGAAGACCATACGCAGCGTTTAACTGACCATATGAACATTTTGCAAGCTCAAATGAACAAATATACCGAACTGATACTGATTTGCTTTGGCTAAAAGTCACCAAAGCCGCAGAGCCGCGCCATCAGAACCACACGCGCACGCTGTTTATCGCGCCGCAAAAAATGTGGCCTCAGCCCCACCAGCCTTCAGCAAGCAAAATAAATAAATAAAAACATTTGATTCCGGTTTTTTAAACGTAAAAGAGGTTCGCCCACCTCTAAACCGCCGGTCGTTGCGCAGCTTCAGGCTGTGCAGGGGCGATGAGCGCTCGCCCGCAAAAGAGGCGACTTTTCGAAAAATCTTACCGAAAAAATAGGCGCTGACTAAACTGCGATTATTATGGTGCTGGAAGCGATCAGAAAAGGCTGGTGCGTCTCATCAGGCCAATTCAATCGAACCAGAAAGGCTTTGATCTGTTTTCGCGTTTATTGGCAGCCGCGCAACCCGGCGCTTATTTTGGCGGCGTAGCGGCTGATTTTTGACCGTCTCAGGCTGAACGGGTCTTGGCACGAAGCAACGCCCAGTCATGCCCTGTACGACACCTATAATCTGGCCTCACCCTTTCTTGGCAATCGCACTGACATTTCCGCGTATATTCAGGCCGCGTTCAATCTTGATTGCCCGCTCAGACGGTCCAACCATCCAAGCACTATGCGGGGCGATACTGCCCATATGCACCGCTCTTTTGAAGATGCGGGGTTCACGCAGCCGTGGTTTTCACGCAGGACAGCACGTATGCATGCCCGCTTTCAACGGATCAAAGCGCTCTGCAAGGTCAAACCAGCAGCGTTACAAAACATAACGGCTAAGATCGGCACTTTTGGCCAGATCACCCAAATTATCTTCCACAAATTTAGCCGTGACCTCAACGGTCTCACCGGCGCGGTCAGGGGCGGCAAACGACAGCTCTTCAAACACCCGCTCGATCACCGTATAAAGCCGCCGCGCACCAATATTTTCCACCGACAGGTTCACTTGCGCGGCTATTTTTGCCAGCGCGGCGATCCCCTCTTCGGTAAAGTTAACCACAACACCTTCGGCCCCCATCAGCGCGGTATATTGCAGGGTCAACGCATTATCGGTCTCGGTGAGAATACGCACAAAATCTTCTTCGCTGAGCGCGCGCAATTCAACCCGGATGGGCAATCGGCCCTGCAATTCAGGAAGCAGATCCGACGGTTTGGCCACATGAAACGCGCCCGAGGCAATGAACAAGATATGATCGGTATTGACCGGGCCATATTTCGTACTGACCACGGTGCCTTCGATCAAAGGCAGCAAATCGCGTTGTACACCTTCGCGGCTGACATCACCGCCACGCGCATCGCTGCGCGCGCAGACTTTATCAATTTCATCCAAAAACACGATGCCATTTTCTTGCACCGCTTCGATCGCAGCGCGGGTAACACTGTCATCATCTAGCAGTTTATCCGCCTCTTCCCCAACCAAAAGATCATGGCTATCAGACACTTTGATTTTGCGCTTCACCGTGCGTTGACCAAACGCTTTGCCAAACAGATCGCCTATATTCATCATGCCCATCTGGCTGCCGGGCTGACCGGGAATATCCAACATGGGTGTGGGCGTGCTGGTATCGGCAACGTCAAGTTCGATCTCTTGATCATCCAGCTCGCCAGCGCGCAGCTTTTTGCGAAACATTTCGCGCGTGGCAGAACGCGCATCGGATCCGGCAATGGCTTCTATTACCCGATCTTCCGCCGCCTGAGCGGCCTTTGCGCGCACATCATCGCGCATCTGCGCGCGCGTCATCGCGATGGCAGAATCAACCAAATCGCGGATGATTTGCTCGACATCTCGCCCCACATAGCCCACTTCGGTGAACTTGGTTGCTTCAATTTTTATGAAAGGGGCTTTCGCCAGTTTGGCAAGCCGCCGGCTTATTTCGGTTTTACCCACGCCGGTTGGCCCGATCATAAGGATATTTTTAGGATAAACTTCATCGCGCAAGCTGGCATCAAGTTGTTTGCGCCGCCAGCGAGAGCGCAGCGCCACGGCAACGGCGCGCTTCGCATCGCGTTGCCCGATAATATAACGGTCAAGTTCTGAAACAATTTCACGCGGAGTTAAGTCAGTCATTTAATCCTCTGATCGATAAGGGGGAAGGTTAGATTTGCCGGGAAACTCTGGCAAGGCACGCAACACTGCGCCGCGCATTTGCACCCACCAAGTGCCCAATGCCGTAAATAGTACGCCGAGTATAAACACAATCGATACCCCGCCAAATGCCTCTCCCAGCGCTTGGTTTGTGATCCAAACAATCACGGCGATAAAATAGAATAAGCCCGCTGTTAAAAAAGAACGGCGATCAATAATCAACGCAAAAACGGTTACCAATAAAAGCAGACCCGCCATCGAAAGATAACCCGTTGTCCCGCCCAATTTATAAAGGGAGAAAGCTGCCGTATTCACCAAGGCCGGCGCGGCAAGAATATGCAGCCAAAATCCAGTTGCCGAAAATCGACCCAAGCGGTGCGGATCCTGCATGTCAAACCAAAGCCCCAGCGCCATCATTGCAAAGCCAAGACCAAGCGAGGCATAGGCCACCGGTGCACCGATGCCTAAATTGAAAAACATTTCCGGAAAATTTGCGGGCGCAAGGGAGATATCGGTTAGGTCAAGCGCCACGCTATAGCTCAACAGCATCGCGAACAGGCCAAACAAAAACATCGCAAACGGCAGTTTGAAAACTTTAAAATATAAAGCCATGCCCCCCATACCAAGCGCTGCCAGCGCCATAAGAGGCGCTTTTTCAAAGCTTCCAAGCTCGAAAAAACCAATTGAAAACACCGCGCTGCCATTCACCGCGGCGCCCAGCGCCAAAGCGATGCTGGGCAAGCTCATCCGGCGTATCAGCGTGAAATAGCGCGCCAGGCCTAGGCATAAAACCAAACAACAAAAATGCGCAAACATCCAAGATACAGACAGTCCAATCAGTCCCAGCGCACCGCCCCATAACAGGCTTAACCCCAAAGTGACAAAAATTTCCGAAAACCCTCTAAAAAATTCAAAGGGCTCATCATCGCGCGACAACGCGGCGCGAAACCCAAACTCTGTTTGAAGATGTACCGAAAGACGTACCGCCTGGGCTTCATTTAAAATACCCGCCTGAACGGCTGACCGCAACGTTTCAGGCGGGATAAGGGTCATTCTGAAAGATCCTCGACCGTCAATTTGCCATTCGTGTAGACGCAGATATCAGCGGCGATCGCCATCGCCTCGCGGGCAATTGTTTCTGCGTCTTTATCGCTATCCATCATGCCACGCGCTGCCGCCAAGGCAAAATTGCCACCCGAGCCGATCGCCGCAATATTATGCTCGGGCTCAAGCACATCACCGGCGCCCGTGATCACAAAAAGCTTTTTGCCATCGGTGACGATCAACATCGCTTCCAGCTTTTGAAGATATTTATCCGTACGCCAATCTTTGGCCAGTTCAACCGAAGCCCGTTCTAGCTGTCCAGGCGCGGCTTCCAGCTTTGCTTCAAGCCGCTCCAAAAGCGTAAACGCATCAGCGGTTGAACCCGCAAAACCTGCGATCACGTCAAAACCGCCGGGGGATAAGCGGCGCACTTTGCGCGCTGTGCCTTTGATCACCGTTTGCCCCAACGAAACCTGACCATCCCCCGCGATCACCACTTTGCCCGATTTTTTAACGCCGATAATCGTGGTGCCATGCCATCCGGGAAAATCACTTTGGCTCATACGCCTCTCCTTTTTTACGCTCTGCGCTATCGGTGATATGCGCTGCATTAACGCGCATGCATAAAGTTCGGGTTTGGTGCGAAAAAGGGCACCAAAGGTGCCCAATTCGACATCACAGCATCTCAGAGAGCTTAAATGCTATCTTCTATCCAGCTTTGCAGTGCGGCTTTCGGTGCAGCGCCAGCGCGGTTCGAAATCACTTCGCCATCTTTGAAAATAAACAACGCCGGAATACCCCGCACCCCCATGGAGGCGGCGGAATTTGGGTTTGTATCCACATCGACTTTGGCGATTTTAATTTTGCCGGCCATTTCAACCGACAGCTCTTCCAGCGCCGGACCGATTTGCTTGCAAGGGCCACACCATTCCGCCCAAAAATCAACCACGACAGGAACGTCAGAGTTTTTTACTTCGCTGTCGAAAGTCTCGTCTGTGACGGCAACTGTAGCCATTTTCGTATCTCCTGAAACCACATTTCTGATAGCGGGAACCTAGGCATCGCGCCCCTAAAGGTCAAGGGATGGCTCGGAAAATACGTTTGCCAAGAGCGCGTCCGGCAAGGGCATCAAACGCGCCTGTTTGGTCCAGAGCAGCGCCGGGATTATCTGATGGTCAGGATAGGTACGGGCGATAACCGCAGCATAAGCGGCCATCTGACGCAAAAGCCCCAATGGCACCTCTGCCGGGCTTTCTGGAACTTGCGCATTTGATTTAAAATCAACCAGCCAAACAGCCGCCTCTTGCACCACCAAACGATCAACAATGCCGTAAACCTGCTTGTTCTCAAGGCCCGCCACTGGGCCTGACAAGGCCACTTCTGCAAGCGCATCAAAACCAAATAAAAATTGCAAATCGGGGGTCTTTAAAACGCCCAGAACTTCCGCTTTAAGCGCCTCAAACGTCTCTGCAGAGGCGGGCAAACCTGCCTGATCCAAAATTTTAGAACACATATCGGGCCAGAGCGCAGGATCAAGACTTGGCAGCACTTCAAGCAATTTGTGAATTTGCAGTCCCCGTAACTTTGCGTCTTCATCCGTCTCCTCAGCATCCGACTGCAGCGATTTCTCACCCCCCAAATCAGAGGGGCTTAACGGCTTTGGTTGGGCCGGGACCGGCGGCGCCACCTCATTGAAGAACTCTTCCAAAACGAGGCTCGGCACGCTTTGTTCTTCTTCGACCTCTGCGCTACACGGGCCCCAAACGCCATAGTCAAAACGGCGCCCCATACCCGTTGGAAAACGCTGCGATTGCGCCGCAAGAGCCTCAACCCCAAGGCTGATTTTTTGATACCAAGCCCGTTGGTCCGCCCCCAAATCCCCCGCAGCGGCCACGATCAGCCATTTTTCCGCCCGCGTTATCGCCACGTATAACAAACGGTCGCGCTCTTCCTCTTCCGCACGCAGCTTGCGCTCGCGCAATTCGCGCAATCGCGGCGGCATTTCGGCGCGAGGCACTTTCCAAAACGCGCCATCTTGGGCGACCAATAAATCATCGTGCAACCGCGCGTCACGCTTCGCCGTATCGGGCAAAATAACGATGGGAGATTCCAATCCCTTGGCGCCATGCACCGTCATCACGCGGATTTGATTGCCATCTTGATCGGCTTGGCGTTTGATCTCCAACCCGTCAGATTGCATCCAAACCAAAAACCCTGTCAGGCTGGGAACCTCGCTGCGCTCATAGGCCATCGCCTGCCCTAAAAGCGCGTTCAGCCCATCTTCGGCTTCTTGACCCAAGCGACCCAAAAGCAGCTTGCGGCCCGCGTAATGCGTCAAAACGCGCTCGAGCAATTCATAGGGGCGCAAAAAATCAGCCTGTAGCAACAAATCATTCAACATCGCAATCAAATGCCCATGCTGATCGGTTGCCGCGCGCAAAACCTGCCAGAGAAACTTTCTGCCGCGCCCCTGCGCCAAAGTGAAAAGCGTTTGCTCATCCCAGCCGACCAAGGGCGATTTTAGCACCACAGCCAAGGATAAATCATCTTCCGGCGTGGCCAGAAAAGCCAAGAGCGCCAATAAATCTTTTACCGCCATTTCAGCGCCCAGTTTCAAACGATCCGCGCCCGCGATCGGTAGGTTTTGGGCTTTGCAGGCGCGAATAATTTCTTGAAACAAATCAGAACGGCGCTGGACAAGAATCAGGAAATCCGCGGCGCGCACTGGCCGCATATGATAGCGGCCGGTTTTTCCAATTTCTTCGGGTATCGCCACCTTCTGGGTGATCATATGGTCAATTTCTTCGGCAATATGGCGCGCCAATTGCACCAAATGATTGTCTTGATCCGGTAGGTCAACAGGGCGCTCCCAAGAGCGATCTTTTTGCTTTTCCACCGCCTCAAGCGCGGGCCATAGATCCACCCGCCCCGGCATTTTAGTTTTAAAGGCCAAATGCTGTTCGCCGGCAGCACCCGACACGCCCGGTGCCGGCGCAAATAACTTATCTACCAATGCCAAAATTGCCGAAGACGATCGAAATGAATGCGCCAGGCTGGCGTCAAATAGCGGCGTGTCAGTGGGTTTCAACCGCGCCGCAAAATCTGCTTTCATCCGATCAAACTCAGCCGGGTCTGCGCCCTGAAAGGAATAAATCGATTGCTTTTTATCCCCAACCACAAAAATCGTTCGGCCGCGATTTGACCGTGCGCCTTGGCCGCTGGTGAATTCTTGGGCCAGTTTTTCGATCACCTGCCACTGAATGGGGCTGGTATCCTGCGCCTCATCCACCAAAATATGATCAATGCCACCATCCAAGCGGTACAAAACCCAATCTGCCACAGCTTGATCCGTTAACAACCCGCGCGCCTTTAAAATCAGATCGTCAAAATCCAACCATCCCCGCGCCTGTTTTTCACGCTCGTAAGCCGGCAGAAAAACCGCAGCAAACGCATAGAGCACGGCGGTTTTCTGGGCTGCCATAAGCCCCAGCCGTTGATCACGGGTATCTTCAACGCGCGCCATTAAGGCGTGAAGCGCAGGCAAATGGGGCTGCAACGCGCCGTCTCTCAGCGCTTTGGTTGGAAAGGCGTCAATTTTTGCGGAAAACGGCGTATTTTTTGTTGTACCCTCACCCCAAAGCAACATCTGTTCCAACAGGCCAAGCGCCTCAAGGCTTGGCGCAGACAATTTGGCGAGCTTTTCGCCATTACGCTGATCGGTGGAAGATCCGGTACTGAGAACACTGACCAGCGTGCCAATCAAACCCCAGGCATCCTGTGTGAATACCCCTGCGCACAGCGCTTCGCCGGTAAGAGTCACGGGAAGATTCAATCGCCCCCAGATCTCTGCTTTGGCGCTGCCCTGCGCAAATAACTGCCGGTGTTTCAAGACAGAGGCGATCAGGTCCATAACATCCGTTTCGTTACAATAAGCGGCCACTGAACCGATTACCGACTGCTGATCCGAGGCGGAAATGTCATCCAGAATGCTGCCCGCCAATAAGCGACTCGCGCGTTCATCCATCTCATGAAATTGCGGGCTCACACCCGCCTCCAGCGGAAACCGCCGCAACAGCGCCGCGCAAAAGGAATGAATGGTTTGAATTTTCAAACCACCAGGCGCCTCAATGGCACGGGCAAACAGGGTTCTGGCTTTGCGCAGCATCGCCGCGTCAAGTTCGGTTTCAAGACCCAATTGCTGCAACTCATCGCGCAGCGCGGCATCGGCGCGCATCGACCATGCCCCAAGCCGCTCAAAAAGCCGGTTTTGCATTTCGCTGGCAGCCGCTTTCGTATAGGTCAGGCATAGGATATGCTCGGGCAATACGCCATTTAACAACAAGCGCGCCACCCGATCGGTTAACACTTTGGTTTTGCCCGAGCCAGCATTGGCCGATAGCCATGTTGATATTTCGGGGCGCGCCGCAGCAAGTTGGCGTGCGCTGGCGGGATCACGCGCGCTCATCTCAATACCTCTTGACGGGCAGGCGCGCTGAGCGACCATTCGCCATAACGCGACAATTGATCATAGGGTGAATAATCTTCAACGCGAAACAAAGCACGGCGTGCCTGAAACCCTGTCTCTTCGCTTTGATAGCTGGCAATTAAATGTTTGAATTTTTCCCAAGCTTGCGCAAGCGGTTCTTTGTCAAACGGTGCGGCTTGATATTTTTTCGCCGCCCCCAGACCGATAAACGCCGCCTCAGCAACCTCGCCGGGTTGCAAATTTTCAAATCCCCCCTGCTGCGCGATTGCGGCTAGCAAATAAAGCTGCTTGTCAAAAACCTTTTGTTGATCTGGCGTGGGCACCGCGCCGGTTTTATAATCATAGATATAAAGCCCAGCCTCCTGCGAAATATCGATGCGATCCACAATCGCGCTGAGGGTAAATTGCAGCTCGGGCAGCAACACAGCCCCGCGGCCTTCAAGCGCAAGCGGTTGGCCGCGCGCTTGGCGAACCTCTTCTTCGGCGATAACCCAATCTGCCATTGCCCGCAGACGACTGCGCCAGAACGCCTGATGCGATGGCCAAGGCACTTGCGCGCACAGCAAAGCTTCTGAAATTTCAACAAACCGAAGGCGCCGATCCGCCGGCGCGCAATCAGGCCAGGCTTTGATGAACTGCTCCATCAACGCATGATATATCACCCCGCGCAACCGCGCATCCGGGACAGGCTCAATCGGCTCTAAAGGTCGCAAGCCCAAAACATGCTTGGCATAAATCGCATAAGGATCGCGGATCAGCGTTTTGATTTCCGTCACCGAGAGTTTTTGAGGGCGCATCGCTTTTGGCGGCGCCGGCGCCGGGCGCAACGCCACTGGGGCTGGGTGCCATGACTCGAAGCGTTCAACGCGTTTTAGATAGGCATCCCCGCGCGCACGCATCGCCGAAAACGCCTGTACGCCGCCATTTTCAGGCAATCCGTTTAACAAATTGGTCAAGCGGTTTACCCAACGCGCGGGGATTGTTTGAGCCTCATCATTGCGCACTGAGCGGGTCAGCCAAACTTGCCCTGCAGCAATCGCTTGTTGAAAATCATGCGCAGATAGCCCAATCCGACGCTCGGGAAGCAACAATCCCGCCTCATGGCGCAGGCGCCGGTTCAACCAAGGGTCCGGGGGCGGCACTTGCGGCCAAACCCCCTCATTCAACCCCGCCAAAATCAACAAATCTGCGCCCTGAACCCGCGCCTCTAACGTACCCCAGATTAAGATCTTAGGATGCGGAGCATCGCGATCGCGCACTTCATTTTGCGCAAGAACGCCGTTGAACACCCCCGCGTAATCAAACGGCAAAACCGCGCCAGCCGAGGCCGCCGCCGCTTCCAACGCCTTGACCGTTTCGCGGGCTTGGCGCCCGGCCTTTTGCTGCCACAACCCCCCAGCCTCGTCATCCTCATCGGGGCGCGATCCTCGGCAAATCGCTTCAGCATATGTCCAATGTTGCGACAGCAGATCCGCAAATGGCGCAGAATCCGCCGGCCAATGCGCTGCGCAGATTTCAGACACCCAGCCAGCCCATGACAGCGCCATAGGATTATTCTGTTTTTGCGCCCAGGCATGCAAGCCAGCGCTTTGCGGAAACGGGATCGCTTTGGCGCGCAAATAAAGCTCTAAATCGCGGGTCAGCAATAAATGTTCATTTCGCGCGCCCCCGCTATGCGCTAAAGGGTGTTTTAAAAGCGCCAAAAGCGTTGGCGTGCTGACACCCTGCCCCAATATGCCAAGCGCTTGGCGCAACAAACGCCCCGGAGGGCTAAGGTGTAACGGCATGCCCGCGCTGTCATCCGGGATGATGCCCCATTGGCTGAGGGCGGCGCTAACTTGCCGCGTTAGACCCCGATCTGGCGTGATCAAAGCCGCTGTAAGACCTTCTTCCGCTGCTTCGCGCAGCCGCATAGCAATCGCCATGGCCTCAAGGCGCGGGCTAGGCGCTTCCAGCAAGGTCATGGCACTTGTGGCACCCGCAATATCGTGCAAAGCCGGCCCCTCGGACAGCCAGCAATCGGTAACAGGCGCGGGCCGCAACGCCAAAGACACCAAAGCGCCCCGCGCTGGAACCGGCGCTTTCATCCCTGCCCAGCGCGCCACTTGCTGCGGCTGAGCCGCCAATGCCGAAAGCAATTTCACAAAACGGTATTGCGGATGATCTTCGCTGTCCAACGCATGCGCCATGTCAGCCCACGCCGTCAGCGGCATATCAAAATCAAACCCGGGCAAGAGCAAGGCCCCTTGCGGCAGCGCGGCCACAGCTTTCATCAAAGACAGCGTTGTTCCACGCGATCCGGTTGAACCTGCCAGAATGACCGGCGAGGGGATCGGTGCAGTTTGCCAGCAGGCGCTTATCTGTTCGACCATCTGCCGCTGCCGGCTGACCATATCAGGATGCGCGGCCCGCCCTGCAAGATACTCGGCTGCGATGGTTAAAAAAGCATGGGTGCGCTGCCAATGCCCGGATTGATCGCTCACGTTTAACCCTTTTAGGTCTGCAACGCCCACGCCTTCATCCTGCATTTCTTCGATCAGCTGGGCGAGGCTATCGGTTAAATCGAACAGGGCAGAGCGCGCGGCCAGATCGGGCTGCTGAACAAGCAGCTTTTCGACCAACGCCAATAACTCGAAGCGGCTGCTCAAGGCCGGCGGCGCTGCGGGCAGCATAATCTGCGGCGCCAATCCGCTTAAATCATTTAAAACATGCAGTTTAGGGTGCAGAATATTTTCCTTTGCGGCGAATAAATCAGACACTCTACGCGCCAAACGCTGGGTGTTCACGATGATTTGCACGCGCGCCAGATCGGCCGGTGGGGCCATGGCAAACTTTGCGCAAAGCCCATCCACCAAAGCGGCGGCAAAATCAGCACCGGGGGGCAATCCAAAAAGCGTCTGATCTTTAAAATTCACCTAATTTGCCTTTGGCATATGGGAATGAGACAGCATGTTTTGGGCGCATGCCAGCCCTTCAGGATGGCCAACATCGCACCAGTTGCCCCGATACACCGCGCCATACACGCTCTGGCGCTCTATCATCTGGGCCCATAAAAGATTGAGCGAGAAGGCGCGTTGTTCAATGGCCATCAATCCATCCGTTTTTATGATTTGAACACCAGTGTAAACCAAGTTGCCTCCGCGCTGCAGACAGCCATTCTTTGCCAGCGAAAAATCGCCTGCCCCGCTATGGCCCTGCGCATGGGTCCGCTCAATGCACAGCAGCAGCGCCTCCATCCGCTCTGGCTGCCAGCGCGCGCGCAAAGCGGCAATCGGATTTTCACCCTGCCAGATCGCATCTGAATTTATCGTTACCACGGGGCCCGCTCCCAATTGCGGCAACGCCGCTTTTAATCCGCCCCCCGTCTCAAGAATATCCGGCAGTTCAAGCCGCGTTTGCACGGGCGCGTCGCGCAAATGATCCGCAAGCATCTGATGCTTGTAATGCAGATTAACAAGGATCGTCTGAGCGCCGCTTTCGCGCGCAATATCAACCGCATAATCGATCAACGCCCGCCCTTTTACAGGCACCAAGGGTTTGGGTTTATCTTTTGTCAGCGCCCCCATGCGGCGCCCGAAACCAGCAGCAAAAATCATCACGGGAAAAGGGGTTTTGGCCATCATGTGCATTTAAACCGTCCAATTTAAATTTGCAGGGCTGGGAAATTCTGCATCGATCAAAGCCTTAAGCCCTTGCAAACCCGGAGCGCGTAAATTGCGTTGGATATAGCGCCAGACCCGGGGCATATGCACCAGATAATTTGCTTTGTTTTCTTGCAGGGCCAGCCGCGCGAAAACCCCCAAAATACGCAGATTGCGTTGCACCCCCAAAACCGCATAAGCGCGCTGAAAGGCCCGCGCTTCTAGGCCCGCCTGCGCCACAAAATACGCGATCAAACCAGCCTCCATACTGGCGGGAATATCGCGGCGCACATCCTGCAAAAGCGACATAAGATCATAGGCGGGGTGGCTTTGAAACGCATCTTGAAAATCCAAAATACCCACACAGGCCGCACCGCGGCGCGCCGGCAAATAAAGAAGGTTTTCCGCATGGCAATCGCGCAGCGCCAGAACTGGCGCGCTTTGCAGCGCAGCCGCGAGCAAATCGGTAAGCGCAGCAAGCAGGGCGGATTGATCCGCCTCAACGCGTGCTGAGCCTTTATAAAATTCAAAAGCGGGCGTGATCATGACAGCCAAATCCTGTGCATCGGGCTGCGCTAAAAAGGCCGGAGGGTCGCTTGCCTGCACCGCAAGCAGCATATCAACCGCCTTTTGATAAATTGGATAGGCGCTTTGCGCGCCCTTTGCCCAAAATCCCGACAATAAATCATCGCCCAAATCTTCAACAAGCAAAGCCCTCAAATCATGATCCGCGCCATAAATTTGTGGAGCGCTGAGATCCTGCGCAAACAAATGTGACGCAATCCGTTGAAATCGCTTTGTTTCACCCACCGCACTGCGCCGCGCATCCATCAAAATGACCGAGCGTTCATTCTGCGATAAGCGGTAATACTGGCGCTGAGACGCATCCGTTTTCAGCGCTACAATCTGCGCATTATGCCATTTATGCTGCCGCAAAAACGCTTGCAACTCGGCGGATATACCCAGATCATTCATCGCTCAAACCCTGCAACCGTGGCGCCCAAATAGACGCCGAACCCTGCAATTTGAGATGCCGTTCACTGTCGCTTGCACCGCTGGAAAACGCGATATTTAACGGGCTATATTGAGATAGATCCCCCAGCCGATCCGGCCATTCAATCAGAGAAATCGAGGTTTCAAACGCCTCTTCTAACCCCAATTCAACCGCCTCTTGATGCGAGGTTAAGCGATACAGATCTGCGTGCCAAATCTCACCGATTTGCGTGTCATAGGTTTGTACCAGCGTGAACGTTGGTGAGGGCACTTCTTCAGGAATATCTTGTACCGATTGGATCAGGCTGCGCGCAAAAAAACTTTTGCCAGCGCCGATATGCCCCTCAAGCAGAAGGATATCCCCGCATCGCAAGCTTTTGCCAAGCGCGGCGGCGAAGGCTTGCATATGCGCCTCAGAAGGCATGTGAAATTCGGTTGTAAATAAATTCATAAATCTAAGATGACATTGCCAGTTGCACGAAACAAGACAGATCGTGCAACCCGTGAAGCCTTGGTTGTGTGCAAGGCAAGCTTTGAAAGGCCGCGCAAGCCCCCAAGGCTTTAAGCGGTAATCGCAAACACTCCGCCAGCGTCAAAATGCTAAATCTTCATAGCGCGGTTTTCGCCCAGCGCAGCGGTGATTTGTTCAACCGCAGCCCTGGGCCACTGAATTTCCACAATCGCGCCGCGCGGCGTCGCTTTGGCTGCCGGTCTTTGCTGAGGATCATATCCATTGGCAAAGCTTAATTCTGCGCCGGTTCTTTCAAGCAATGTTTTGGCGATAAAAACGCCGAGGCCCATCCCTTCATAGCTTTGCCTGTTATCGCGCGCCGCGCCTGTTTTGCGATGCCGCAAAAAAGGATCACCGATGCGCCCAAGCATGTGAACGGGATAGCCCGGCCCATCATCCAAGATCCGCACAGTGATCGTATCGGGGCTCCAATAACTTTCCACCCAAACCTCTGATTTGGAAAAATCAACCGCATTTTGCACCATATTGCGCAAACCGTGAATGATTTCCGGGCGCCGCAAAGCCAGCGGCTGGCCAAGCCCGGCGCCCTCGATCGGTTCAAAAGACATATTGATTTTCACGCCCCGATCCTTATGCGGCTCGGCTGCCTCACGCAGCACTTCGCTTAAGGGCGCGCTGCGCAAATGCAGATCGTCTTTTCCCGCGCGCCCCATCGAGCGTAAAATATCGCGGCAGCGATTGGCCTGTTCTCGGATCAAGCTTGCATCTTCTTGCAGTTCCGAGCCATCAGGCAAGGCCTCCATCAATTCTGCACTGGTCAATTTTATCGTCGCCAAAGGCGTGCCCAGCTCATGCGCTGCTGCCGCCACCACACCGCCCAAATCGGTAAGCTTTTGTTCCCGGCTCAACGCCATTTGCGTGGCCAATAAAGCGTTTCCCATCGCGTTCATTTCATTCGTAACGCGGCGCGAATACACGCTTAAGAACACCAACGCGATCACGATTGCGATCCAATTTCCAAAGACAAATAACTCTGGAATGCGCAAAAATGCGCCCGCTTGGGTGCGTAGAGGCAAATGATACACCGCCAAAATTGTAACCAAAACGATCGTGGTGCCACCCAGAATGAAATTTGATCGCAGTTTCAAAATTGAGGCAGAAACCGCAACCGGCGCCAAAAGCAAAATGCTGAACGGATTGTGCAATCCACCCGTGAGATAAAGCAAAAAGCCCAATTGCAGCAGATCAAACATGGTCATCATCATGTTTTCAAATTCTGACAGACGTTTGTTTTCAGGAAAGCTGACCATGGCCACCAGATTGCCAATAGCCGACACCGCGATCGCAAGAAGGCAAAGACCCAGCTCAAGCTGCAGATTATATGCCTCTTTGGCAATTAAAATCGCCGTCAACTGGCCCGCAATCGCCACCCAGCGTAGCAGAATTAAAGTGCGCAATCTAATCCAATTGCTGCGGCGTTGATCTGAAAATAAATTGACGTCGTGTTCAGTCATCATCTTCCTGCCGGTTGACGTGGGTTGTTAGGAAACATAGATCCCATAAAGGCCAAGCAATGGCAATTACTCTAAGGAATCCCTTATGCAGAACCGTTTCACAGTGGTGTTGGGCGCCGGGTTTGCCCTGTTACTTTTGTTTTCTTGGCTGGCGGTCTCCACATTGTTCATGCCCCGTTCAAGCGATCGCTTCGCGCAATGCCGCGCCAGCGTGATTGCGGGTGGCAGCGAACAGATTGGGGGTGCGTTCACGCTAGTAAACCAGCACGGGCAGAGCATGTCGCAAGACGATGTCAGCAAAACTCCGGCTCTGCTTTATTTTGGATATACGTTCTGCCCCGATATCTGCCCAATGGATACGATGCGCAATGTTGAAGCCGTGGATCTGCTGGAAACGGCCGGACAAAACGTAACGCCCGTTTTTATCACCATCGATCCGGAGCGAGATACACCCCAAGTCTTGGCAGAGTTTGCCGAGGTGATGCATCCAAGACTGATCGCATTAACAGGCAGCGATGCCCAAATCAAAACCGCAAGTAAAGCGTTTCGGACCTATTACAAAGCCCATGACCAAAACGATCCGTATTATTTGGTCGACCATTCAACAATGAGCTATCTGCTGCTTCCCGAGCATGGGTTTGTCGAATTTTTCCGCCGTGATTTACCCGCCGAGCAAGTGGCCGAGAAAATCAGCTGCTTTTTGAACGCAGCTTAAACACTGGTATTATTTGACCAAGGCGGGTGGCCGCATTAGATGTAAATCAAAGGCAACCGCTCAGGAGGCGACCGCGTGTCAGAACGAACATATCAGGATCTGGGCGAAGACCCTTCGCTTTTGCTGGTTGATGATGATGACCCGTTTCTCAAACGGCTTGCGAAAGCCATGGAAAAACGCGGCTTTGAGGTTGAAACCGCCGGATCAGTGGCCGCTGGGCGTGCAATCGCAACGGCGCGATCTCCAGCATATGCGGTGGTTGATCTGCGGCTGGAAGACGGCAATGGCCTAGATGTTGTGGAAGTGCTGCGCGAAAAACGCCCCGATTGCAGGGTTGTGGTTTTAACCGGATACGGCGCCATAGCCACCGCAGTGGCCGCAGTGAAAATTGGCGCCACCGATTATTTATCCAAACCCGCGGATGCGATTGATATCACCAATGCGTTATTGGCACGGGGGGATGATTTGCCCCCACCGCCAGAAAACCCGATGAGCGCGGATCGCGTACGCTGGGAGCATATCCAACGGGTGTATGAGCTCTGCGACCGCAACGTCTCGGAAACCGCCCGAAGGCTGAATATGCATCGGCGCACCCTTCAGCGTATTTTGGCCAAGCGCAGCCCGCGGTAAAACCACCCCGATTTGGCGCAGCAAAGCAACCCGCGCTGCCTATAATTTCGATATCAGAGCCTGGTATTTGGAAATATAATCCCGCTTTACCAGATTGGGTGGCCGCAGTTTAACCGTTAAAGCTGGCACAAGATCCATTGGCATTTTGCCAAAGAACCGGTTGGCTTCTTGTTGTGAAAATCCGGCAATCTGGGTGGCCTCAAGCCAGGCGCTGCACTTATCGGCCTTTTTAATCTGCGCTTTAATTTTGGCCGGCAGTTTTGCGGGTAGCCCAAAACGGATATGAATAGCGGCGGTCAGGCGCTCGTCCAAAGCTTCATAGCCTGCGCCAACGGCCGCTTTAACCGGCGAAATCATATCCCCTATCACGTATTCCGGTGCATCATGCAACAAGGCTGCGAGCTGCCATTTGGCCTCGATTTTGGGAAAAAGCCGTTTGGATAACTCTACCACCAACAAAGAATGTTCGGCGACAGAATAGGCAAACTCGCCCTGCGTTTGGCCGTTCCAGCGCGCCACAAAGGCCAAGCCATGGGCGATATCTTCAATCTCAATGTCAACTGCCGTAGGGTCAAGCAAGTCCAATCGCCGTCCAGACAGCATTCTTTGCCAAGCGCGTGGTTGTTTCATGGGGTCCTCGAATAAATCAGAAATAATATGACATGCGGGCTTTTTGCTAACAAGGGCTGCGCGTCATCTGCCACCGTTTCAAATCCAAAAAGGTCAAAATTGCCGCGTCTAAAGCGCCATGCATAAAAAAGGCGTTTGTGGTTCCTAGGCCAATTGCCGCAGGTCTCACCGAGAGCCTCTGCACATTCTTGAAGCTTGCAAATGCTTGTGATAGGCGACCCCAAACCTTTAGGAGTCGCCGATGAGCACGGATTATATCGTAAAAGACATTGCGCTGGCAGAGTTTGGCCGCAAAGAGCTGAACATTGCTGAAACCGAAATGCCGGGCCTGATGGCGCTGCGGGCCGAATATGGTGAAAGCAAGCCATTAAGCGGGTCGCGCATCGTCGGCTCTTTGCACATGACCATTCAAACGGCGGTGTTAATCGAAACGCTGGTTGAATTGGGCGCTGATGTGCGCTGGGCCTCTTGCAACATTTTCTCCACCCAGGATCATGCAGCGGCCGCGATCGCAGCCGGGGGCACACCCGTCTTCGCGGTGAAAGGCCAAACGCTGACCGAGCATTGGGATTATCTCGACCGGTCTTTCATGTTTCCAGAGGGCGCGAATATGATCTTGGATGATGGCGGCGATGCCACGCTATACGTCTTACTCGGCGCCCGCGTTGAAGCCGGAGAAACAGACCTGATCGCCGTGCCCACATCAGAAGAAGAAGAAGCGGTTTTTGCACAGATCAAAAAGCGTATGGCCGAAACCCCGGGTTGGTTCACCAAACAACGCGCAATGATCAAAGGCGTATCCGAAGAAACCACAACCGGCGTGCACCGGCTTTATGAATTGGTCAAGCAAGGCCAATTGCCGTTTCCGGCCATCAACGTGAACGATTCGGTCACAAAATCAAAATTCGACAATAAATATGGCTGCAAGGAATCCTTGGTGGATGGGATCCGCCGCGCCACAGATACGATGATGGCGGGCAAGGTCGCCGTTGTGTGTGGATATGGCGATGTTGGAAAAGGCTCAGCCGCCTCATTGGCCGGGGCTGGCGCGCGCGTCAAAGTAACAGAGGTTGATCCGATCTGCGCCTTGCAGGCCGCGATGGATGGGTTCGAAGTGGTTGTTTTGGAAGATGTTGTGAACAGCGCTGATGTGTTTATCACCACCACGGGCAATAAGGACGTGATCCGCATCGAGCATATGCGCGAAATGAAAGATATGGCCATCGTGGGCAATATCGGCCATTTTGACAATGAAATCCAAGTGGCCAATCTGAAAAACCACAAATGGACCAATATCAAAGACCAAGTGGATATGATTGAAATGCCGTCGGGCAGCCGTTTGATTTTACTCTCCGAAGGGCGCTTGTTGAACCTTGGCAATGCGACGGGCCATCCCTCATTCGTGATGTCTGCCTCTTTCACCAACCAAGTATTGGCCCAAATTGAACTTTGGAGCAAAGGCGATAATTATAAGAATGACGTTTATATTCTGCCAAAACATCTGGATGAAAAAGTAGCGCGCCTGCATCTGGAGCGGATCGGCGTGAAACTGACCAGATTGGAAAAAGATCAGGCAGATTATATCGGCGTAACCCCCGAAGGCCCGTTCAAACCAGAACATTACAGATATTAAGCCATCGCTTAAAAATACCGGGTGGCCCGGTTAAGAAAAGCGGCCACCCGAAACAAGCCTGCCCCAGCACTTTCTCAAAATTTAAACAAATGCTTTATAGTAAAAGTTTGTGCCAAACGCGCATACCCGCTAGGTTTGTTGCATGTTCGCGTCAGGATGGCCGAACCCGTTTCTGAAACCGAAGGTGCTGTGGGAGCGCATTGGGGTGACAGAGGGTTCCGCCCAACGGCGGAGCCCTAATTTTTTCAAAAGCCAGACCAGCCCAACACAGCGTGCTGCGGTTTCAATATTTATCGTTTTGATGGGGTGACACCGCTGATTAACCTGGTGGATTTAAACCAGATATTTCAAGAATAATTCGCCACTCTTCAACGCGCACGGGCTGCACCGATAGCCTTGGATTGCGCACAAGCACCATATCAGCCAGCGCCGGAAGCGCTTTAATCTGATACAATGAAACCGCATTGGGCAAACCTTGCAAAGCCTTTATCGTTACGCATTGCCATTTTGGATCATCCGTCGTGGGATCTTGCTGCGCCGCATGGATCACCTCAACCAGCCCGATAATCGATTTTTCTTCTTGGGAATGATAAAAGAATCCGCGATCTCCGATTTGCATTTGGCGCATAAAGTTTCGGGCCTGATAATTGCGCACGCCATCCCAAACTTCGCCGGCCGCGCCCTTTGCAATTTGGTCCTGCCAAGACCATGTGCTGGGCTCAGATTTAAAAAGCCAAAACGCCATGCTCATTCCTGTTTTTGAGGGCGCGACATCAAAAGATCTACCGCCTGTGCGACCTCTATTTTATCCTCGGACAACTTAACCACCACCTGCGTAATCGGCAAATCAATTTGTTGGTCTTTGGCCAAAGCCAAGGCGGCCTTTGCGGTGGCCACGCCCTCCACTGTGATCAAAGGGTCAAATTTTTTCTGCTGCCCCAGCGCGTGACCATAGCGATAATTACGCGACTTATCTGACATACAGGTTAAGCTTAAATCGCCCAAACCCGACAAGCTTTCCATAGCGTGATCTCGCGCGCCCAAAGACGCTGCAAACCGTTGCATTTCAACATATCCCCGAGCCATCAGCGCGGCACGAGCGCTGTCCCCCAAACCGGCCCCAATCGTAACCCCGCACGCGATGGCGATCACGTTTTTCAACGCCCCGCCCAGCTCAGCTCCGATCACATCCGTGCTGCGATACAGCCGCAAACTGGGGGTTGAAAGTTGCGCTTGCAGGTACAGGCCCGCAGCAGCATCCGCGCAGGCCAAGCTTAACGCCGTTGGCGAACCTGCAGCCAGATCCGTTGCAAAGCTGGGGCCGGTCAACACCGCAGCCTGCGCATTTGGGGCCTGCGCTTGCAGTAAGGCAGAGGCCCCTTTCCCGGTTTCCAGATCGATGCCTTTGCAACAGCTTACCAGATATTTAGGGGAATTCTTTTGGGGCAACGCGGAAAGAAACCCACCAAGCTGCTGCATTGGAACAGCCAGCAGAACAATTTCGGCAGCGGCGCATTCGGCCAAATCAGCGGCAATTCCAAGCGCCTCGGGAAACCCCATATTCGGCAATCGTTTTTGATTGCAGCGCGCGGTTTGCATGTTCCGCAACTGCGCGGCATCTCGCGCCCATAACGTAACCCCGGGCCTGTGCTTGGCCAAGGCGATCGCCAAAGCCGTTCCAAACGCGCCAGCACCCAAAATCGAGACCCTCATGCTTTTGGGCCTTTTTTGCCTGCGCCGATCAAACTTGGTTGTCGGGTGTCCAACGGCCATCTAGGGCGGGCGGATAGGTGCATATCATCGCGCCGTCCAAGGCGGTAGAGCTCTGCGGCTGCATAGGCGATCATCGCCGCGTTATCGGTACATAGCGCTAGAGGCGGCGCCACAAAGCGCACCTGCATCGCCGCAGACACCTGCTGCAAAGCCGCGCAAATCTGCCTATTCGCCGCCACGCCACCAGCCACAGCCAAGCATGGTTGCGCCGGTGCAGAGGCCAAATAATCTGTCAAAGCGCGTTTGGTTTTTTCCGCCAAAACATCCGCTACCGCGGTTTGAAAGCTGGCGCTTAAATCGCACTGATCCTGTGGGTACAGCCCCCCCTGTTCGGCCAAAAGCGCATCACGGCTGCGCAAAACCGCGGTTTTCAAACCGGAAAAAGACATATCGCACCCCGCCCGATCCAAGAGCGGGCGCGGAAACGCAAAGCGTTTGCAATCGCCAGTCACCGCCGCATTTTCAATGGCAGGGCCACCAGGCTGCCCAAGCCCAATCAAGCGGGCCGTTTTGTCAAACGCCTCACCCGGGGCATCATCAATGCTGCCCCCCAAGCGGTGATACTGGTCCGGACCGGAAACAATCAAAAACTGGCAATGCCCGCCAGACACCAACAGCATCAAATAAGGAAAGGCAATTTGATCCGTCAGCCGTGGGGTGAGCGCGTGCCCCGCCAAATGATTCACCCCAAGCAAAGGCTTATCTGCCCCCAAAGCCAAGCCTTTGGCACACATCACACCCGACAACACCCCCCCGATCAATCCCGGGCCCGCTGTCACTCCAATCGCCGTCACATCTTGTAAATCGCACCCGGCTTCCTCAAGGGCATTTGCGACGCAGAGATCCAGGCGCTCAGCATGCGCGCGGGCCGCGATTTCCGGCACCACGCCGCCAAACGCCTCATGCAAATTTGACTGGCCCATCACGATCGATGATTTGATTTCAACCCGCCCCTCGGGCGGGCAGGAAACCACGGCCGCCGCTGTATCATCGCAGCTGCTTTCAAGCCCTAGGAAAAGTGCCGGCCGAGCCGAGATGTTTTCATCCATTGTCTCAAACATGTTGGGGGGGTAACATTCTAATCCATGACAAACAATATCTTGCCTCAACGCCCAACGCTCCTGCTGACCCGGCCCCAAAAAGATGCGCAGGCCTTTGCGCAAGAGGTTTTATCGCATCAGCCCGCCGCACAGATCTTGATCAGCCCAGTTCTTACCATAACGCCCATCGGCACCCTGCCAGATTTATCTGCCTATGCCGCGGTGGTTTTCACCTCTCGACATGCGGTCGCGTGTTTTGTCCACGCGCCTATCCCCAAGAAAATGACCTGCTTCGCCGTGGGCGAGGCCACCGCGGAAGCGGCAAAAAAATTGGGTTTTTCAGTGATAAACAGCGCAGGAGCGGCGCAAGATCTTATCCTATTGGTGCAAAAAGCAGGGGCAGCAGGGCCAGTTATTCACCCGCACGGGCAGCATGCCCGGGGCCAGATTGCTACGACCCTCACCAAAAAAGGCATCCCCTGCGCCGAATGCGTGATTTATGACCAAATTGAAACGCCGCTCAGCATTCAGGCCCGCGCTTTGCTCACCCAGCCGCAAGCGCTGCTGGTGCCAGTGTTTTCGCCGCGCTCAGCGCGGCTTTTGCAGCGCTATGGCCCGCTTCCTAATGGCAGCGAGATCATCGCGATCAGCCAAACCGTAGCGGCGTGTTTTTCCACGCAGCCGCATATCAAAACAACCGTCGCATGTCATCCAAATCGCGGCGCGATGCTTAAGGCTGTTTTACGCCGATTTCAGGATATGATGTTGATTGACCCTACGATTAAAGGCACATAATGGCGCAGAAAAATAAAGGAGCAAAGGCCCTATTCGATGGCAGATAACACCGAAAATGCGGCAAATGAACCTGTGCCTAGCGCAGATCAACCGGATAAAAAGACCGACGACTTCTCCGAAGAATTGCCCCAAGACCCGGGGTCTGAAGCGCCTCTTAATCCCGCCGCTGCCCCGAAGGCCGATGCCCCCAGACCGACGCCAACCGCCGCTGAGGCAAAGCCCAAAAATCAAGGCTATCCCTCGCGCGTTACAACTGCGATTGCGGGGGCGGCAGGGGCAGCTGCCGTGATCGCTTTGGCGTTTTTATCGGGCGTTTTTATCACCCCATGGACGATGCCACCCAGTGCAGATCAAAAATTTGGGGCAGAGATCGCGGCGCTGCAAAGCGATCTGCGCAGCCTTAACACCGCGACAGGCAGGCTGCGCACAAATGCAGGTCAAATGGCTCAGCAAATCAAAGATTTGAGCAATAACACTGCAAGAATTACGCTTGAAACGCAAAATCAACAGGCCAACGCAACGCTGCGCGCGCTGCGCGATGACGTGCAAAATTTACAGACCGCCTTTGGCGCTTTAAACGCCGTCAACACAACTCCATCTGCTCCGGCAGTGGCGCTGAGTGAGCTTGCAAGCACGCTCGACGCACAGCAAACACGCATCAACGCGCTACAAAAAGCTATTGATGATTTGATCAGCAGAGACAAACAAAGCACCGAGCAGGCGCAAAATCAACACCAAAGCCGTGAACTTACGCATTTGCTAGCTGCCCTCGAAGACGCGCTGCGCGACAACCGCCCCTATCGGCAAATCTTAATCAAAATCAGCGCTTTAAGCGATCTGGCGATACCGCCGGCGCTTGAGCTTGGCGCCGATCAAGGCGGGGTAGATTTAGAGCAATTGAAGCAGCAATTTCCGTCAGCGGCGCGGCGGGCCTTGGCCGCCAGCGATCCCGCAGAGCCCGCTAATCTCAGCGCGGCCCGGCTGGGCGCGTTTCTAAAGCGACAATTGAATGCACGATCGCTGGCTCCACAAACGGGCGCAAGCACGGATGCAATCTTATCGCGCGCAGAAGCGGCTTTGACCTCGGGCGACCTATCCACCGCATTGGCAGAAATTGCGGATCTGACGCCCGCACCAGCGGCCCAAATGGCAGCTTGGAAAGCGCTGGTGGAGCAGAAACTGGCGCGCCAGAACGCGCTGCTGTCTTTACGCCGGTTGATTGAAGGGTAAGATAGCCATTATGTTAATTTCACTGACAAAGATTTTATTATTTCTGGTCATTGTGGCGGCCTTAGCGCTTGGGGTTGCGTATCTGATCGATGGGCAGAACCTGATCCTAGGCAATGTGCAAGCCATCGTGGCGGGCACGGAATATACGCTCACACCGCTGCAGGCGGTGCTTGCGCTCTTTTTATTCAGCGTTTTGGTTTGGATTGGGTTGAAAATATTCGGGCTGCTTATCGCCGTTTTGAAATTTATCAATGGCGATGAAACTGCCGTCACGCGCTATTTCTTTCGCAACCGCGAACGCAAAGGCTATCAAGCGCTGTCCGAGGGGTTGCTGGCGCTGGCTTCGGGTGAAGGCACGCTTGCCTTGAGCAAAGCGGTGAAAGCAGAGCGCTACCTGAACCGCCCTGCCTTGACCAACGTGTTGGCCGCTCAGGCCGCAGAATTAACCGGTGATCAACGTAAAGCGGAAGAGATTTACAAGCAGCTCATTCAAGAACCCAGCACCCGCTTTGTTGGTATTCGCGGCATTATGAAACAAAAATTAGCCGATGGAAAAACCGATATCGCGTTGAAACTCGCGGAAAAGGCTTTTGCGCTGAAGCCAAAGCACGTTGAAACGCAAGACACGCTTTTGGCGCTACAAGCCCAAGCAAAAGATTGGCAGGGCGCGCGCCATACGCTTGGCGCCAAGCTGAAACATGGCGCTTTGCCGCGCGATGTTCATAAACGCCGGGATGCGGTGCTGGCGCTTTCGCAGGCCAAAGACGTGCTCGGGCAGGGTCAAAGCATTGAGGCCCGCGAAGCCGCGATTGAAGCCAACCGCCTTTCTCCCGATTTGGTTCCCGCCGCGGTGATGGCCGCGCGCAGCTATCTAGACGCGGAAAAGCCCAAATATGCCTTAAGGGTGATCAAGAAAGCCTGGCACGCCCAACCGCATCCAGATTTGGCGAGTATCTTCGCCGAACTGGCCCCAGAGGAAACACCGCAGCAGCGCCTCAAGCGGTTTTCAGTGCTGGAAAAACTTGCCCCAGCGCATCGCGAAACGCGGCTGGCGCTTGCCGAATTGCACCTATATGCCGAGGATTTTCCAGCAGCAAAACGCGCCGTGGGCACCTTGCTAGAGACCGAAGCTGATGCAAGAGTGCTTACCATTATGGCGGCGATTGAACGCGGTCAGGGCAGCCCAGACAAGGTGATCCGAGGCTGGTTAACCAAAGCCTTGGCCGCGCAGCGCGGCCCGCGCTGGGTCTGCGATAGCTGTCATGGGGTCAACACTGTTTGGTCCGCAACCTGCCAGCATTGCGAAGCCTTTGATACGTTAAGCTGGAGGCCCGCCCCCATAGAGGATCTGAGCACATCAAACGGATTGGATATGGTGCAACTTTTGATGGCTGAGGCAAATCCCGAGACAGCTGAAGGAGGCAAGCCAAATCCAGAGAAAGCGTTAGATGTTGACACTCCAGCCCCTGAAAGCGCGGCAATCGAGCTATCTGAACAAGCCCAAGAAAAGCCTATAAATTGAGCTTTGCCTGATCTGATATATTCCTGTAAACCGCTTTTAGGGCCGGTGTAGCTCAGTTGGTAGAGCACGTCATTCGTAATGATGGGGTCGTAGGTTCAAGTCCTATCACCGGCACCATAATTCAATCTAACGCATTGTAATACCTTACTATTTTGACTTTGATAGTGAGCCGTAGACCATGCTGGCAACCAAATCTAATAGCTATACCTTCCAAAAAAGCGGCGTCTGGTACTTCTCCCGTCGAGTTCCCGCAGACTTACGACGGCATTACAGAACGGGTAGGATCGCCTATTCTTTAAGAACTAAATCCATCAGGGATGCCCGTGTCAGGGCCATGAATGATGCTGCTAAGTTAGACAGGCATTGGCACATCCTGAGGATTTCCTCTGATGATTTGCCCGGTAAGCATTTACTCGCTGATGCTGTTCAGGAGCCATCAACTGAGGCTTCTGTAGATACCCATTCCTTAAAGGCTGCTGTAGCCGTTTATCTGCGTTTGAAAGGACTTGATCGTCCACCAACTTTTGAGGCAGCAGTCAGGCGGTCTTGCGGTTATCTGATTGATTGCTGTGGGATGAAAAACCTCGACGAATATGTTCGCTCAGATGCCACCCAATTTCGTGATTATTTGTTTGCGAAAGGTCTTAATGGAGCATCTGTAGCAAGGATATTTGGTACTGTAAGAGCCGTTATAAACCTAGCCCTGAGTGAGTTCGGGCTATCAATCGTCAACCCATTCTCAAACGTCTATTTTGATCAAAGCCAAGGGGTTAAGAAACGCATTCCCGTAAAGCCTGAAGACATCGAGAAGGTTCAACAGGAGTGTTATAAAGCTGATGATGAAAAGCGCTGGCTTATTGCCCTGATAGCTGACACGGGCATACGCTTGGGTGAAGGCGCTGGGCTGTTAAGGTCAGATTTCGTAGAGCGGGATGGTATTCTTTGCATCAATATCAAGCCGCATCCTTGGCGATCCTTGAAGACTTCCAGCAGTGAAAGGCTGGTTCCACTTGTTGGCTCGTCTAAGTGGGCCGCTGAGCGCATATTAACCCAATCGACAGATAGTCGCTTTGCCTTCCCCAACTACAATGATGGTCAACGCACCAATGCCAACTCAGCCAGCGCTGCTTTGAATAAATGGCTAAAGTTAAAGATTGGGCAAGGTTACACAATTCACAGTTTTAGGCATTCAATGCGTGATAGGTTGAGGGCGGTAGAATGTCCCAGCGAGATTATCGACCAGATTGGTGGCTGGCTAACGCACGGCGTTGGAAATAGCTATGGCAACGGATATCCGGAATCCATCTTGCTACAATGGCTTCGAAAAGTATGTTGATGACGGCGTGTTAAATTTGGTTTGAAATCTCTATGAGGCTACCGTCTGGATCTCGAACATATATTGACATTAGAGGGCCTGTTGCTCCCGTTTTTTGCACTGGGCCATTTTCTATTGAAATGTTGTGTAAATCGAACCTTTTAATCCACTCCTGAATAGGTAGGTCACTCAATAAACAAATATCTATAGCGCCTGTAGTGGGGTTTTCAGCATGAGGAATATACGGTGCTTTTGCATCGTGAAGGTTAATTTTCTGATCACTAAACTTTAACGCTTTCCTCGCCGGACTGCCATCCGGAGGAATAAATGTCTCAAGCTGCATTCCCAAGACATCGCAGTAAAATGTGATGGTTTGCTCAATATTTTGTGCCGTTAAAACTATGTGATCGATGGACTTGATCATGAGACTTTAGGCCGATCCAATTTAGCAGCATCATTCATGGCCCTGACACGGGCATCCCTGATGGATTTAGTTCTTAAAGAATAGGCGATCCTACCCGTTCTGTAATGCCGTCGTAAGTCTGCGGGAAATCGACGGGAGAAGTACCAGACGCCGCTTTTTTGGAAGGTATAGCTATTAGATTTGGTTGCCAGCATGGTCTACGGCTCACTATCAAAGTCAAAATAGTAAGGTATTACAATGCGTTAGATTGAATTATGGTGCCGGTGATAGGACGGTGGCTCCACCTGTAGGAAACGACCCAACGCATTAACCCCACAAAACAAGGGTACTGTCTCATTCTGGTTCCTGCAACAGGCGTAATTTGGTCTACGGTTTGGTCTACGATACCCCCAGGCGAGTGCCACCCCACCCCCTAGGGTTACCGTGCATGAGCCTGACCCATTTCTCAACCAAAAATACGGATATCGTTATGTTTTAAATAATGGGTGCCGGATCGTAGTTGATGTCATTGTTGTTGAATACGCCTTCTACCTATCGTAAAAATGGTATTTATTATTTGCAGCGCTATGCCCCTGAAGATGTCCGCCAGCATTATAAAACCAACCGGATTTCCTTTTCGCTTGGAACACAATCCGCACGTGAGGCCATTGCTCTGGCTCGGACTGCTAGTACAAAGCTTGAATCCTAACGGCATTCTCTTAGGCTCGCTTACGCAGAAATGCACGCTCAGCACTTAATGTCTTTTAGAGGTAAGAATAGCGGTAAACACCCCGCAATAGCGGAGCCCGTAGATTTGAGCCTGACTGAAATTTGTGAGATGAACCTGCGCCTCAAAGGGGTCAAACAAGACCAAGACATTCCACAATGTTGTATAGCGGCCGTCAGGCTATGCCGTGAGAGTAACCACGAATAAACCTTAAGGCACTCTTTTGCAAAGATGCAGCAACTGTGAACCACAGCCTTAGCGTTACAAAGATACATCTTGCAGGGCAGACGCTCGAAGATCATCGTATGGCTCGCGGCAAAAACTAACTTTAAGCAACTGCGAGCCTGATCTGCGGATGGACTTTCGATCAGGTCAAGATCGCTCATGACAGCTAGTAAAGGCATTATATTTTACCAAGGCGCTCCTACGGGCTGCATTGATGGCTTAACTGACTGATACCATATCTTCGATAGACAGAAGCGTTTTTGCAAGCGCTGAAGAAATCTCATCATTCTGATACAACTGGGTCGCCACAAACTTATCAATTTCCATGCCGCTATCCGTTTTCGCCAATTCAAGTTTATCCTGAGCCAATTCATCATTGTTTAAATGGCTGTAACAAGCGGCTGCGTAAAACAGGCTGGTTCTGGTTTCAATTTGCATATGTTTAAAAGATTCCAACGCTCCTGAATAATCCTGCAGCAAATAATTGCATACGCCCTGCGTCTCGAACATCAAATCAGATCCGAACGGATTAATGCGGAGTGCCTTATTGATCTGCTCCATAGCCTCTTTAGGTTGGCCCAGATAGGATAGGAGAACAGAGTAACGCGCCAAATGAAAAGTATCACTTGGGCAAATTTCGATGGCTTTTTTATGATGAAAAATAGCCTTTTCCATATCGCCTTCAAACATCAGTTTAATGGCGCCTAAAATCCGATGCGCTTCGGGGTCGTCCGGATCGATTTCCATCGCCCGGTTCACCGATGCAAACGCATCTTCCATCCAATTTGGCGGCATGTCATCGGGAAACCACTCGGAATTATTTGCGAGCGAGCATGTTTTCCATGCATATGCCCGCGCATAATTTGGATCAACCTCGGTGGCTTGGGTGAATAAGCTTAGCGCCTTTTTATTATTTTCAGCCGAAATTGAACTTTTGCGATGAAACTCTAAACCCTGCAAAACCAAATCATACGCTTCCATGACATCTGGCTTTTTATTCGCAAGCTTTTTGACCTGATCGCTTTCTACTTTCCCTACCAGCTTAGCAACAATGGTTGCGACGATCTCATCTTGTACATCAAAAATATCGTCCAGCGTGGTATCAAAATTCTGGCTCCAAAGCCCCGTTTCATCCTCTGCAGACAGCAAAGAAACGCTGATCCGCATTTTTTGCCCCATCTTTCTGACCTTGCCTTCCACCAAATAACGCACGCCCAACTCGGTGCCAATTTCGGTTAGAGATTTATCTTTGACCGAGTAAGAAAAACTGGCATTGCTGGCGATGACAAGCAGGCTTTTATAGCGGGACAAAGCCGAAATTAAATCTTCGCTAAACCCTTCGCAAAAATAGCCCTGCTCTTCATCATTGCTAAGATTTTTAAACAACATCACCGCCACAGAGCCCGCTCCAGCCTGCGAAACGGCAACTTTGGGCTCTGAATCTGCACTCAGCAACCCGCGCGTTGCGCCTTTGCATTTCAGAACGTTATAAGCGCGCACGGGCCGAGTGATATTTTTTAAAGTCAACTCACCGGCATCTTCATATGAAACTTTGACCTTCATTTGCACAAGTTCAAAAATGCTCTCTGAAATGCATAAACCATCCGCAATCGCCTGCGCTTCTAGCCGCGCCGCCACGTTGACGGCATCTCCAAACAAATCGCCATCTGATATAAGAACTTCGCCCATATTCAGGCCTATCCGAAAGCTCATTTTATCTGCATCATCTGACTGACCATTAAGCGCCACGGATTTATTCTGGATTTGAACGCCGCACTCTACCGCATCAACCGGGCTTGGAAATTCTGCGAGCACGCTGTCGCCCGCTGTATTAAAAATGCGGCCGCCTTTTTGTTCAATTAAGCCGTCAATTATTTTACGTCGGGCTTGCAAGTTCATCAATGTGCGATCTTCGTCGAGCGACATCATTTTGCTAAATCCAACAACATCCAATGCGAGTATAGTTGTAAATTTGCGTTTCATAGTAGCACTCCCGTTTTCCGCCGACCCTATTGAGCGGTATGATTTACCTAAAAGCAAGGCTGTTTAGGCGAACACGTTTTGAATTACCTTGCGTCACAGCGCGCGTAATTTCCCTGCTCTGTATTCAATCAACATATTTAAATGACATTTTTAAATTGAGGCACATGCCCCAAGAAGCCACGCGTAGTGCCTTGAAAGATCAGCATAGAGCGTCAAGCACCCGATACGGCCCACTCATTGCCTTACCTTCGAATGCACGAGTCTTTTATTTTTCAGGTGATTAAATCAATATCGCCGCGAAATATTTTTAAGCTGGAAGCCATGCCATGCTGGTTAAGCAGCACAAAATATCAAGAGCGGAACGCCGCGTTATCGAATTTCATCGCGCTAGCTTGGGCTTTGGCTTTGGCTTTGGCTTTGGCTTTGGCTTTGGCCGATTACAGAGTCACACCCCCGATTAAAACCCCAAAGAGGCAGAATACGGCGATTGCAACCCACCGCCGTCGGCGCAACGCGCGCGAGTGTTACGCAACCGCAAAGCAGGTTTTGCGAAATCATGCTTGAAAAGGGGGGGGGCAGAAAAGCCGCGGCGAAATAGCCTAATTTGGGCTTTTTTCGAAAAAGTCCGGCCACAAGAACGATAGATACTGTTGAAAAACCTGGCCCGCCACGGGGGCGGGCCAAAGTCTAGTTTCTTAAGCGCTGCGATACAATTTGGTCATCGAGAATTCACGATGTCCAAGCGCCTCTGCTGCCGTATTGCGCCCATTGGCGGTGCGGCGGATCATTTCGATCAGCGCATCACCCGCTTGATCAATCGTCATATCACGGCGCAAAATACCCGATACATCCACATCCACATGCTCGCTCATCGTACGAATTGTGCGCGGGTTGGCGGTAATTTTGATCACTGGAACAATCGGGTTCCCGATCACATTGCCCTGACCCGTTGGGAATGTATGCAACACATAGCCACCGGCGGCCATCAAGGTCACGCATTCAGCCGCGGCTGAAGAGCTGTCCATGAAATAGAGACCCTTGCCAGCTTTTGGCGCTTCGGCGGGTTCCAAAATATCAATGAATTTTGAAGTCCGGCCGATTTTCTCTAGATTGCCCAGCGCTTTTTCTTCGATGGTGGTTAAGCCGCCCTCAATATTGCCTTTGGTCGGCTGGCTGTCTGAAAGATCATCGGTTTGATGCGCAAAAATCACATCATCCTGATAGGCTTTCCACATTTTATACCAACGTTCGCCAACCTCTTCATTCACGGCGCGTTTTTGGCAAATATGTTCGGCACCAGTGATTTCTGACGTTTCGCCAAAGCACCCGTAAATGCCTTCTGGCAACAATTTATCGTACATATTCCCAACGGTTGGGCATGATCCCAAACCAGTGGTGGTGTCAGATTCGCCGCATTTGGTTGAAATCCACAGATCCGCGATCGAGCATTCTTCACGCTGCAATTCAGAAGCGAAATGCACCATGTCTTTCGCGGCGCGCGAGGCATCCATGATGGTTTTCAAATCGCCATTTTGCTCAATTGAGAATCCGACAACCGGTTTGCCAGTTGCGGCAATGCCATCCACAACGCGCTTGGTCCAACCCGGCTCAATACCGATAACAACAACAGCGGCCACATTCGGGTTGGCGCCCGTGCCGATGATAGTGCGGAAATGCAATTCAAGATCTTCGCCAAATTGCAACCGGCCATAGGCATGTGGGATGGCCAAAGTGCCTTTGATGTTATTCGCAACGGCTTCACATGCCGCATTTGAAATATCATCCAGTGGCAAAATCAACACGTGGTTTCGCACGCCAACACGCCCGTTTTCGCGGCGATACCCTTGGATGGTGATGTTTGAAAGTTCGCTCATGATAGGGGCTCCTTACCAGCGTTTCGTTTTACAATTATGCGTATGCAGATGATGGCCTTTTTTAACATCATCGGTCATCACGCCTATATCTTCGCCATATTTGAAGACAGTATCGCCTTTGGTCATATCTTGCAGGGCAATTTTATGGCCAATCGGGGCCGCTTGCTCTGAGGCCAACCGAAAGGTTGAGTTGTCATGCGTAACACAGACCAACATATCGGTGCCGGCTTCCAAACCTTCAACAACAACGACCCCGACGCTATCGCCTTGCTCGTGAACCAAAAGATGGGGGATTTCTGACATTGTGGTTTCCTTTTATCAGGGTTTCAAAACTATTTTCGGGGCCTTTATGGCACCTTTGCGGATATCGTGAAAAGCTTGTTCACCCGCAGAAAGCGCGCAGGTTTCAAACCAATCTAACGGGCCCAACTGGCCTGCAAACATGGCTGCAGCAGTGGCTCTGAAATCCGCCGCCGTATAGGTATATGTTCCGATGAATGAGAGCTCTTGCAAGGTGGCGCGCCGGATATCCAAGCCACCTTCGCTGGATCCAAGCCCGATATGCATAATCACCCCGCCAGGGCGTACCACTTGCGAAGCGCTCGCGCGGGTTTGGGTAAAGCCGACACCGTCAATCACCAGCTCAAACGGCTCTGTTTCTGCCAATCCGTCAGGGTGCAGCACGGTGACCGGCAGCATCTCGGCCAAATACGTGCGACGCAGGTCATTGGGTTCCACCAGAGTAACATTTGAAATGCCTTGCGCTTGCAAACACAGCGCAGACCCTACGCCAATTGCACCGCCCCCAAGCACAAGCGCGCGAGCCTGCTCTGGCGCTGTATGCAAGGCTTTACGGGCCAATCGAACGGCGTGCCAGCCACAGGCGATTGGCTCGGCAAGGCTGGCCGCCAACAGCGAAAACCCATCCGGCACGGTGACCAAATTTTCCAACGGCATTGAAATATACTCGGCAAACCCGCCCTGCCGCGGTGGCATGGAAATGATCTGGCGATCCGGACACAGATTATCGCGGCCCTCTAGGCAGGCGCGGCACGTCCCACAAGAGACCAACGGGTTCACCGTGACGCGGCGCCCTGCCTCGGGCCCTTGGGCGATCGTACCAGCCACTTCATGCCCCAAAATGAGCGGCGCCGGGCGCCGTTCATCATGGCCCAAAAACGCATGCATATCCGAGCCACAAATACCAACGCCTGCAACTTTAATCAAAACCTCTCCGCGTTCGGGCTGCGGATCCGGCATATCCTGGAACGACAAAACCTCTGGGCCCATATAGACAAGTGCCTTCATGATGTAATCCTCCCATTGGCCGCGTTGTTGCACACTTTTGCCATTTAGCGCCGCGACTTATCCGCTGGCTTAAACTTTTCAGATCTAAGCCTTTCATTGACGAAGAGCGCAATAAAGCGCAGCGGCAACGACTCACTCAATCTTGATTTGCCCCGTATGTAAGCGCTTACATTTTGGTTTACAATCCTTAATTTGGAATTTATCACGGAAATAAGAAAATTCGTTAAGATGAGACAAATCCGTCAACAAGGCGCGTTTCGATGAGCCTGTTCAACAAAATGCCCAACGCTTAGAAAGACAGGCTTGTGTCGCACACCCCTCTTCCCACCCTTCAAGACGTTGCAGATTTGGCTGCCGTTTCAACGGCCACCGTCTCGCGCTGTTTGAACAAGTCCGGGCATGTCACGGAAAAGACCCGTCTGAAAGTGCAGCAGGCTATACAAACGCTTGGCTATTCGCCCAATTTTGGCGCGCAGGCCTTGGCCGCCAAACGTACCAATACCATTGGGGCAATCATTCCCACGATGGAAAACGCGATTTTTGCCCGAGGCATGCAGGCTTTTCAAGAAACTTTGGCCGAAAATGGCATCACGCTGATTATCGCCAGCTGCTCGTATCGCCCTGAGTTAGAGGAAGAGCAAATCCGATCTCTCGTGGCGCGGGGAGCCGATGCTTTATTATTGATTGGCCAGTCGCGGCCCGATGCAACCTATCAATTCTTAGCGCGCCGCAATATTCCCTATGTTTTGGCATGGGCTCATAAAAAAGACAGCGAGCATTGCTATATCGGCTTTGACAACCAGGCCGCCGCGCAAACAATCACGCGTCAAGTCTTAGAGCTTGGGCATCGCAACTTGGGGGTTATCGTCGGTTTGACGCAAAATAATGACCGCGCGCGCGATCGCATCACCGGCATTGAGCACGCCATCGCAGATCATGGCGCCAAAACTGCCCCGCTGCAGGTGATTGAGGCAGAATATACCTTTCAAGAAGGGGCAAAAGCCTTAGACCAATTGCTGGCCAACCCCACCCCCCCAACTGCGGTTATTTGCGGAAATGATGTTTTGGCGGTGGGCGCGGTAAAACGCGCCAAACAATTAGGGCTCGCGGTTCCAGAGGATTTATCCATTACGGGGTTTGCCGATATTGAAGTGTCTGAACTGATTGATCCTGAACTGACAACCGTGCATGTGCCACACCGCGAAATGGGCATTGCCGCCGCAAAATCGCTAATTGCCATGCTGAAAACCCAAACCCCCGTGGAAAGCCATTTGCTGGAAACCCGGATCGTCAACCGGCAATCTCTTGGCCCGGTAAAACCGCATTAGCCCCCAGAAATTGAGCATTGAAGGTCAAAGAATCCTGCCGCGCGCGCCCTCTTCTATGGCCATCACCGCAGCGCCCAGGTAAGGTTTGAGGATGCAGATCTTTAATGCCATTCTCACCGATCGCGGATCAAAATATTCCGTATCCGGCGCGCCGGTTAAAACTAAGCAAGAGGCCCTTTTGATAATCAAAGCGCTGAAAAAAAATAAAAAATACGCCAAAGCCAGCCATAACAGTTGGGCCGCAGTGCTGCGCGAGGATGGGCCGATAAAGCATGATGATGGGGAAGCCGGCGCGGGCATGGTGATCTTGCGCATGCTTGAGCGCGCCGAACTGGTTGATCATGTCATTGTGGTCACGCGCTGGTTTGGGGGCACGCCTTTGGGCGGCGATCGCTTCCGCCGCATACAAGATTGCGTAACCCATTATCTTGACCACCGCAGCACAACCTGAAGATATCAAGTTCCGTGAAAAACAAAACTGACCGCTGCAGCGCTGCGCGGCCCGACAATCTGCTCTGCCTCGCCTGTGAGCATTTAAATTGCGAACATCCCCTTATATCAGATGACGCGCCCGCTGTTTGTTACGAACAGCTTTTTTAAAACAACGCGGCCGCCGCGCATTCTAAATCAACGTGCAAATCAACAAGGGCTAGGGTAAACACGGAAAATGCGACTTTATTTGGACACGGCAAACACGCAAGATTGGGCTCAGCTCCTGCCGCTTGGGGTGTTTTACGGCATCACAACCAACCCCCTCTTGGCGCAACGTGCAGGGCTAGATTATGCACAGTCAGATTGGCGCGGGTTGCTCGCGCATGCCAAGGCGTTGGGCGCGCAAGAATTACATCTGCAAGCGTTTGGAGATCCCAGCACCTATGTAAAATGGGCCACAGAAATTTACAAAATCGCCCATCAAGAAGAGATCACCGCCGTGATCAAAATTCCACTTGTGCGGCCCGCGATTGCGCAGGTGCCCAATCTCAAAGCCTTAGGTGGGAAAATCCTGATGACCGCCTGCTATGATGCGGTTCAATGCCTCACCGCAATCGCGCTTGAGGCAGATTATCTGGCCCCTTATCTTGGACGCATGCAAGCCAAAGGCATCGATGCCTTGGCGCATCTTAACGCAATGAACATGATCAGTCAGGGCAGCGGCTGTGAGGTGCTCGCGGCCTCGATCAAATCGCTGGAAACGCTGCGCCAGGTTGCGCAGGCCGGTACCCCCTGCGCAACGTTATCTCCCGATTTGGCCCGCGCGCTGTTCGACAATATAAACTCAACCGAGGCGCATCACGCCTTCGAGGCCGCCTGCCAATCCAACAAATAAAAGCCCATAGCCTTTTCCATTGACCAGGATCGCCCTCTAATATCTTGCAACCGCAATCATCTGCGCTGCACATTCTTTGCGCAACTAAGCTAGGTTTCACACTGTTCAAAACGGGCTGAGATGCCAGCATAAAACTATTTCAAAAGTGAAATTTATCGCAAGCTCATACCGAACAATAAATCGCATTTGCCAAAAATAATTCACAGATGTCAGGTTCATGTCAGGTTAACACGAAATACTCCGCGCGTTCGGGCAACGAGGCCCAAAAGGACATGGGAGGAAATATCAATGACTATTAAACTGGGCCGCCGGGCCCTGATCGCAGCGGCGTCAGCCGCTTTATTGGCTGGCCCTGTAACGGCAGGCGGGCATCAAGTAGTAGACAGCATTCACTTTTTGATACCGGGTGGTGCAGGTGGCGGCTGGGATGGTACAGCACGCGGCACAGGCGAAGCACTGACCAATGCCGGCCTTGTTGGCTCTGCATCATTTGAAAATATGTCAGGCGGCGGTGGCGGAAAAGCCATTGGTTATCTGATTGAGAATGCCGATTCAAACCACGGCACCTTGATGGTCAATTCGACACCAATCGTGATCCGTTCTTTGACGGGCGTTTTCCCGCATAACTTTCGTGATCTGACATTGGTCGCAGGCACAATTGGCGATTATGCAGCAATGGTTGTGGGCAAAGACAGCCCGCTGAACAATATGAATGACCTGCTGGCCGCATACAAAGCGAACCCGCGCGATACAGCCATCGGGGGCGGCTCTGTGCCTGGCGGTATGGACCACCTCGTTGCGGCGATGGTCATGCAAGCGGCCGGCGAAGATCCAACAGCTGTGAAATATATTCCATATGATGCAGGCGGTGATGCGATGGCGGCGTTGCTGTCAGGGGAAATTAACGCTTTGTCGACTGGATTTTCTGAAGCCGTTGCCTTGGCCGAAGCTGGCGAAGTTAAAATTCTTGGTGTGACATCTGATGCGCGCGTGAATGCTTATGCAGACGCACCAACTATGAAAGAGCAGGGCATCGATACAGCCTTTGTCAATTGGCGGGGATTCTTCGCGGCCCCTGGTTTGCCAGCGGATAAGCTTGCAGCCTATCAGGATGCGCTGAGTAAAATGTATGACACGCCCGAATGGGAAGCCGTGCGTGCGCGCAACGGTTGGGTCAACATTCACAACAATGGCGATGACTTCCGCAGCTTTTTGGAAGGTCAGGAAACCGCCATTGGTGATCTGATGCGCAAACTGGGCTTCCTGTAGGTCAGGTTTTAATACTGTAATTGGCCCCTTCACCGGGGCCAATTTTTTTCTTGTTACATTCAATATAAAACGAGGGAAGCTGATGGCTTTAGATCGCTGGATCGCCTTAGTAATTTTGGGAGTTGCTTTGGCCTATGGCTATGCGGCATTTTTCTTGATGGACCACCTCTTGCCGCCATTCATGCAGCGCAACCCAGTCTGGCCGTCAACTTTTCCGAAAATCCTATCAGTTCTGGCAATATTGGTTGCTATGAGTATTTTGCTGGGTGTGGAAAAGCCCGCCAAAGAAGAGACAAAACTCGATATCGATTACCGACGATTGCAAGATTACAATTCAGGACAGGCTATTTTACTGCTGGTGATGATGGTGCTTTATGCCTTCACGCTGCGCCCTTTGGGATTCTTTATATCAACAATTGGGTTTTTAAGCCTGTCTTCAATCATACTTGGCGAACGCGGTTTTATAAAATTACTTGTGATCACAGGCAGCGCCACATTTGTCATTTGGTACTTGGTCGAGCAAGTATTGGGCATATTCTTGCGGCCACTGCCCGCATTTTTAATGGGACTTTAACATGTTAGAAGGTTTATTAATCGGTTTAGAAACCGCTTTTTCAATCCAAAATCTTTTAATGGTGATTGGCGGCTGTCTGATAGGCACCTTTATCGGTATGCTGCCAGGGTTAGGACCGATGTCGATCATTGCAATCATGATCCCTGTTGCCGTTACTTTAGGCGATCCCTCCGCCGCCCTGATTTTGCTGGCAGGGGTGTATTACGGCGCAATTTTCGGAGGCTCAACTTCATCGATTCTGCTGAATGCTCCTGGCGTTGCTGGCACCGTCGCCACCAGTTTTGACGGCTATCCTATGGCCCGGGCCGGTATGGCGGGTAAAGCGTTGACAATTGCAGCCATTGCTTCTTTTGCCGGCGGCACGCTCGGCGCCATTTTACTTATGATTTTCGCGCCAGCCCTTTCCTCAGTGGCCTTATTGTTTCACTCTGCTGAATATTTTGCGCTGATGGTGGTTGGCCTGGGGGCGATTGCCGCTTTTGCAGGGTCCGGACAAGTGTCAAAGGCGCTTTTAATGACCATATTGGGGCTCATCATGTCGACCGTGGGCGAAGGGGCGCTGTTCAACATGCCGCGCTTCACGATGGGGCTGATGGATTTACAATCCGGCTTCAGCTTCATCACGCTTGCAATGGCTATTTTTGCCCTGCCAGAAGCTTTGTTTCTGGTCATGAATCCCAGCCGCGCAGCGCAAGGCGACAGCGCCAAAATTGAAAATCTGCGCATCAATAAAGCCGAAGCCCGCGCCATTGCCCCTGTGATCGGCCGGCAATCCTTACAAGGCTTTTTCATCGGCGTTCTGCCTGGCGCCGGGGCAACAATTGCCTCGTTTCTGGGTTATTCGGTCGAGCGCAATTTGGCCTCTGAAACAGAGCGCCGCGAGTTTGGTCAAGGTTCTATTAAGGGTCTGGCGGCGCCTGAAGCGGCGAATAATGCCGCCTGCACCGGCTCTTTTGTGCCACTTTTAACGCTTGGCATTCCCGGTTCGGGCACAACCGCAATCCTGCTTGGGGCCCTTTTGGCTTTGAACGTTAATCCCGGCCCGCGCCTGATGACGGATGAACCGCAAATTTTCTGGGCGGTGATCATTTCTATGTATATTGGCAATCTGGTGCTGCTCGTGTTGAACCTGCCACTCATTCCCTATATCGCCAAGGTCCTTGCGATACCGCGCAATTATCTGATCCCGTTTATTTTGTTTTTTACCCTGATGGGCAGTTATATTGGGCAGAATAACGCAACTGAACTGTTAATCCTTGTCGGGTTTGGACTTTGCGCCACGGTTCTGCGATTTGCCAATTATCCGCTGGCGCCTTTGCTGATCGGGTTCATTCTCGGCCGGATGCTGGAAGATAATTTCAGCAGATCTATGCAGCTGTATGACGGGATGGCTTTTGTTTTGGAGCGCCCAATGACGCTGGGATTGTTGGTCTTGGCGGCGATTTTGATTATCGTCCCTAGCTATCGAGCGCGGCGCGCTCGCATTGCAAAAGCAGGCATTGCGGATGGAGATTGAGCGCAAGGGCTAATTTCACTCATCTCGCATATCAAGCGCGGATGCTTTCTTTAACCACGCAGCGCGCATATTTTGCCAGCTTATTTGATTTTGACAAATGCTCACAGCTGTTTAACGTTTGATCCTGCGCCAGACACAAACTGAGGCGATGCGAATAAAATGAAAGTCTTAATTGTCGAAGACACGCAAAAACTAGCGGAATCGCTTGCAGAGCATTTCATCTTAGGCGGGCATGGAAGCGATATTGCAGGCTCTTTGGAAATCGCAGAAGAGCTGTTGGCGGTCACACATTACGATATCGCCCTGTTGGATATTATGCTGCCAGATGGCAATGGCGGCGACTTTCTCCGCCGCTTGCGACGACGCAAAATCATGGTGCCAGTCATCGTTATGACGGCACGCTCGGAAGTATCGAACAGGGTTGATTTACTCGATATTGGGGCGGATGATTATATTATAAAACCGTTTGATTTTGTAGAATTAGAAGCCCGGTGCCGCGCGGTGTTGCGCCGTCATATAGGTGCTGAGCAAACAGAATTAACCGTTGGTGACATCACCTTAAACCCCCTCACGGCGGAGTTGCGCACTCCGATAGGTCTGCATATGCTGCGCAATCGAGAATTG
>Ga0228609_1000067_pt1 | contig 54309 bp, 52 predicted proteins | sample 10DmetaG_FD_190068 | JGI IMG/M metagenome (GOLD analysis project Ga0228609, IMG submission 190068) | Seawater microbial communities from Monterey Bay, California, United States - 10D | ecosystem: Environmental > Aquatic > Marine > Coastal | place: USA: California | collected 2016-11-10 | reverse complement strand
ATATATATCACTATTGCATAGCTCTTATTACAGGAGCTCCAAGTATTCCTGAAACACAATATTCATTCGTTAACGCAACTAATTCTGAAAACATTTCCTCTCTTTGTTGCCCCAATTCCATGTGAGCACCAGCTCCTTCAGGTCCTTGATAAATTTCTGTAATACCATAGAGTGTATTTCCCGTCTCGCCACTAGATGGATCTAATGGGTTATTCAACTCTGGTGATTTTAATACAGCGTAGCACAAAATTACTGGCTCAATCTCACCTTCAATATGGTGTGTTTCTCTCATAAATTTTTCATGGGTCTCCAAAAAAGACTCCATCCTTTGCACCGCTTCTTTTGGAACTGAAAAGGCAATATGGAAACCAACTGTTCCTGTCTTAATATTCATTTTAATTGATTTATGGTTAATAATATTATAAATATAGAAAGAATGTAGTAAAACACAAAACGTTACAAACTCCCCCTAAACAACATCCCCTTAAAATCAATATTAAGGTAATCTTAAGTTAAGGCAACGATATCAATGGATTAGGATTGTATCTATTAGTGTGAAATAAAAACCCTCCACTTGGGAGGGTTCATCATTTAAAAAATATTTAATTTTTCAGTTTGAAGATGCAGTAGTTTCAGCAACTTTTAAGGCAATAATTTTTAAATCGAATCCATTAGGCAATCCAATTTTCTCGTAATCCTCTTTAGATTCTATCCAATTAGCCCAATGATTCACAGCGTCTTCTAAAGTTAAAAAACCATCCCATGTCATAACATTGTGTTCTCCAAAATTTTTTGGTGATAATCGAACTCCCGAAACCCAACCAGCTCTCCCGTTTTCATTCTTTTTCATTTGGTCTTCAAAATTCTTTTTAAAAGGCTTTTGACTGTCTAAAAAAACCTGTGGTTCTTCAGCAAATCCAAAATTATACACACTATACTTGGGTGTTTCTGAACTAAAAGCAGAATCTTTAATAGACCAAACATACATACCCCCCTGTTCAACATTGTACGAAAGCAATTCTTGTGAAACACCTAATTCATCACCGGCTCCAGCCCACCATGCGCCAGCATTCAAATATGATTTTACATCTGGGTAAACAATTACAAATTGGTACCAATTTCCTGCTAAAGCGGAATTTAATTTACCTCCAATGGGTACCATGGGATGAATGAATTTCTCTAATGACCAATAGGAAAATGTACCCTCGTTCACTGCCTTTTGCGCCATCTTAGACATATATTTTTTTTCTACAGTTTCAAATTTCGCTTGGTCTGATGTATTTACATAAACCATGTGATAAACTGTTATTTGAGCGTAGGATATTGAACTAAATATAAATAAAGTAAATAATAATATTTTTTTCATTTCAAATTTGTTTATGATTAATATATCCTCTAAAATACAGAGAATGGATTACATATCAAATTCCAACCCCTTGTTTCTAAGAAAATCGTTCCCTAAAACTTATGTCATGTCATTGGATTAGAGATGTAAGAGAAGTTTAGGAATTAAAATTCTAACTGTGCCATTTAGGGGGATAAAAAGTGTCCCCTTTCTTATTTACTTTACACTTTTGAACATAGGCATCAATTAGTATCACTTTGAAGATCTTAATAGTATCCCAGCAACTGAAACCATAAAGTCCCATGAGCTTCCAAAAGTTATCCATTACTCCTATACATTTCTATAAAATTTGACTTATTTATGAGGGTAAAAGTAACAGCAGTTATTCTGACTCTAGTTGAAAAAAAGCTTTAACATCTCTATTCGAATCCATAGTAATAGCTGTGCGACAGTAACGAGCAAAAGCACATCCATTATTATCAAAATCACTGCCTAACCATCGGTTAAATTTATATCCCTTATCTGGAGTTGCCGAGATTGTTATTGTAGTGCCTTCATCATAAGTTCCCGAAGCATCTGGTGATACTGATCCACCTTTAGAAGCAGTAATAGTTAAGACATATTGAGTAGTAACTGAGCGTTCTGGTTCCTCAACTTCAATTGAACAGCCATAGATTAAACCTAAAGCTGTTAAAAATAAAAACGATACGTATATTAAATTTCTCACTGTATACATTTAAAGAGAGGATGAAAAAAATCTGAGTTTATTCTGATATAATTTGAAAAAAAGCTTGAATATCTCTGTTTGAATAAATTGTTACTATTGCTCTACAATAGCCTCGTGGTGGGCGCGTGACTGTACCACATCTACCATTATCATTATCACTCCCTGACCATCGAACAAACTCATATCCCTCATCTGGAATTGCAGAAAGTGTCATGGTTGTTCCTTGATCATAAATTCCAGTGGCTTCAGGTAATACTGACCCTCCTTCAGATGCCGTAACAGTCAAAGCATATTGAGTAGGAACTAAGAGATCTGATTCCTCTTCTTCAGCGGAACAACTATAAAAAAATATAAATGATAAAAAACAAGCTACTAAAAGGAAAATAGAAATTTTCATCGTACGGGTGCATGATTATTTAAACATAAAGATAAGAAATGCTTCGAAAATTTACACAATTTAGAAAATTTGAAACTCTACACAGAATAAGAAGAGTCCTTAGAGGAGAACTAAAGGAAGTTATAAATTGTACATATTCTTGCCTCGCTTCTAATATATTTCCTTCACAAATAATGAAATTTGAATTGATTTATTATTAATAACACAGATAAAACAAACAGTTTAGATTAAATGTCAAATCTCATCTTCCTAATCAACATCAACCTGTTTTCTAAATATACCCAATGTTTTGAACTGGGGTTGCCTAAAATTTTTAAGTTTTTTTAAATTGTAAAAACTATTTTAAAAAGCATCTAATTTATAGTTATAAATACGATTAAGTTCTACCTATTTTGTGTGATGGTGCCAAGTTTTTACAAGGCAATTCTTGATCATCGTAATGCTAGTTGAATTTGTAATAAAAGGGATAGATGCTCACGGAGTTTAGGGAGTTGTGACTCAAATTGCAGTACTAGTTATTTTGTAATTTTTTTTTGATCGGGGAAAAGATCAGTTTGTTATTTAAAAGAAAGGTGGATTAAAAAAAGAAGGTTTCAACAAAACATCATTAATCACGGAACATTCCCCCCAACCCACCGATCAAATCTTTAATACAATAAAAGTAAAAAGGATTGATGCAAAGAAAAGTTAAACAAAATTGTTATTGCACATAGCTTAATAATAAAAAATTATGCTGAAGTTTCAAATGCGTATTCCGTTATTAACTACACAAAACACTTTTCAATCTTATTTTATTCTAGCTAAATCTGAAGAAAAACCTGTAGTTGCATTAGAAATTACTCTTTGTGTGTTTTTAAACTACTAATAGTCGTATTTAGGAATTTTTGATCCATGAGGGTCGATATCTGTATCCCCCAATATTTCTTTCATTCGCTTGAAAAAATCTGAGTTTTCTATATGCTCTATTTCTTCAGCAATGTCATGAACTTCATTACGTTTAAATTTCATTTTTTTTACCAGATAAAGTTCAATTAATCGATGTTTAGAAATGATTTCCGTTGCTTTTTCCCTTCCAGCAGAAGTCAAAAGGATGGGTTTATAAGGCTTGCTGTCAACTAAGTCCATTACAATTAACTTTTTGATCATATTGGACACAGTAGATTTATTAACCTCAAAAAAAGCACTGAGCGCTGTAACCGTTACCGGATCCTTTTTTTCTTCCATCTTATAGATGGCCTTGAGATAATTCTCTTTTTCTATCGTTTTTTTCATAGTAATGTTTTGTGGTGTAAAACTAAATAAATAGTTTTACAGTGTAAAACAAAAATCTTGTCATTGTTACGTTTCATTTTCTTTTTATTCAGTATTCAAATTGCCATGGGTCAAGATTTTTCCATCAGGGGTCAGGTTTTTTATGCAAATCAACCCCTTGAGAGTGTTTCTGTCTTTATCATGGGTACATCCATAGGGGTAACTACAAATTCTAAAGGTCAATTTTTACTTAATTTTTCTAAGATAAAAAATCCAAAACTTGTTATCTCATATTTAGGATATAAATCATTAACAATACCCGTTTCTTCTCTTAAAACAGATTTTGGAATCATAGAAATGGAGCTTGATGAATTATTGGACGAAGTCGTCATTTCGGGTACTTTAAAGCCAGTGTCCAAACTGGATAGTCCAGTACCTGTAGACGTTTATGGCCAGTCATTTTTTAAGGCTAACCCTACTTCTTCTGTTTTTGAGGCACTTGAAAATATTAATGGTGTGCGTCCTCAACTCAACTGCAATGTTTGTAATACGGGTGACATTCATATCAATGGTCAAGAAGGAAGTTACACCATGGTGCTTATTGATGGCCTTCCTTTGGTTAGCGGATTGTCAACGGTGTATGGCTTATCAGGAATTCCTCAGTCTTTAATTGAACGTGTAGAAGTTATAAAAGGACCTGCCTCTACACTTTATGGATCTGAAGCAATTGGAGGTGTCATTAATTTAATCACTAAACTCCCTGAAAACACTTCAAAACTATCTATAGACTCATTCACTTCAGGTTGGGGAGAGCTCAATACTGACATTGGATATAAATACAACGTATCCAAAAAATCAACAGGACTTTTAGGGATAAATTATTTTAACTATTCGAAGCCCATCGACAATAATGATGACGGATTCACTGACTTGACACTTCAAGATCGAATTTCAATTTTCAATAAGTTTACGCTCGGTAATAAGCTATCCTTTGCAACGCGCTATTTTTATGAAGACCGATGGGGGGGACAACTGGGATGGATGCCAAAGTACAGAGGGGGAGACCTTCTTTATGGAGAAAGTATTTATACGAGTAGGTTTGAACTTTTTGGAAATTATGCCATCAATAATGACATTTCTTTTCAATTCAGTTTTAATGATCATAATCAAGATTCTGTTTATGGAACTACAGTTTTCAATGCTGATCAAACTATAGGTTTCGGTCAAATGACATTGAATAAAAACATAAGAAATAATGAGTTTCTCTTGGGGGTTTCATACAGATACTCTTATTACGATGATGATACCACTGCAACATATGACGAAATTACAGCGAATAATAGAGCGTCAATAACTCATTTACCAGGAATATTTATTCAAAATCAAACCCAGCTAAATGCAAAAAATATAGTATTAGTAGGACTACGTTATGATTATAATTCTAATTATGGCTCTATTGTCACCCCAAGACTTAATTATAAAATAAACAACCGTGACAAAACCTCCACTCTAAGGCTTAGTGCCGGGACAGGATATCGTATTGCTCAAATATTTACTGAAGACCATGCTTCACTAACTGGCGCCAGAAAAGTTGAGTTTTTAGAGCGCTTAAATCCAGAGAAATCTTGGAATACGAACCTTAATTATGTCAAAAAAATGTATTTAAAAAAAGGAGCTATCCTTGATTTTGATCTGAGTATATTTCACACCCAATTTTCAAATAAAATAATTCCTGACTACGACACTGACCCCAATAAAATAATTTATGGAAACCTAAACGGGACGTCAACTTCTCAAGGGGTATCTTTAAATTTTAATATGCTTTCACAAGGTGGAATTAGAATTAATTTTGGTGCTACCTATATCGATACAAAAATTGAAGAAGAAGGGATACTAACTAGACCTTATTTAACAGAACAGTTTCAAGGGGTATGGAAGATTGAAAAAAAATGGAATCCAACACAACTGGTACTTGATTTTACAGGATCCATGACAGGACCCCTAAAATTACCAACATTAGGAAAACTTGATCCAAGACCAGAGTACTCAACAACCTTCAATATTGTTAATGTTCAACTCACTAAAATTTGGACAAATACAATTGAAACATATGGAGGAGTAAAAAACATCCTCAATTTTACACCCCCTTCAAACAGCATTGCACGCTCTTTTGATCCTTTTGATAAACAGGTAGTGTTTGACGATCAGGGTACTGCAATGTCGACACCAAATAATCCTTATGGGCTCACTTTTGATCCCTCTTATGTGTATGCATCAAATCAAGGGTTACGATTTTTTATAGGTATGCGTTGGAAATTAGTCACTTCTGGAAAGTGAGGGAATAGGTTTAAAATAAATGATTATTATTTAACCCATTACTCTTTTACCTTCAAAACCAATTTACCCATTTTATCTCCACTAAATAAACGCAAAAAAGTATCGTAAAAATTTTCTATTCCCTCATAAACGTCTTCTTTACTTTTCAATTTTCCATCTTTGAGCCAAGTGGCTAGATCAGCAATTGCTTCTCCATATTTATGGGCATAATCAAAAACAACCATCCCTTGCATACTAGCTCGATTGACCAATAAGGACATGTAATTTTTAGGCCCTTGAACCGCAGTATTATTGTACTGAGATATGGCACCACATATAACAATTCGTGCATTTCTTCTCAGAAAAATCATTGCATTATCCAAAATATCACCCCCTACATTATCAAAATAAACATCTATCCCTTTGGGGCAATGCGCTTTAATTCCTTTAAAAACAGATTCGTTTTTATAATCAATGGCACCATCAAAACCCAATTCATTAGTAATGTATTCACATTTTTCTTTTCCTCCCGCAATTCCAATCACTGTTGCACCTTTTAGTTTAGCAATCTGGCCAACAATACTTCCAACAGCTCCTGCAGCACCCGATACTAAAACGACATCGTCTGCTTTCAGCTTTCCCACTTCAAGAATTCCAAAATAAGCAGTCATACCAGGCATCCCTAGTGTACCAATATATTGAGTTAATGGAGCTTGATCAGGATCGACTTTAAAATAGCCTTCACCCATAGAAATACTATATTGTTGAACACCTCCCCATCCACTGACAAAATCGCCTGTTTTAAATTTTGTTTCGCCCTGAGTCTGAATAACTTTTCCCACTGATCCAGCACGCATAACTTCATTTAATTCTACAGGAGGGATATAGGATCTTGAATTATTGAGCCATCCTCGCATGGCTGGATCCAAAGAGATATAATGATTTTCTACTAAAAATTCTCCTGACTTAAGTTCAGGAACTTCATTTTCAACCAGTTTCCAAGTTTCCTTTTCTGGCAAACCTTCTGGGCGCTTTATGACTATTTGAGCTTTGTTTTTCATCTAGGCAAGTTAAGTTATTACCTCCTTTTTTAAATACAATAAATACACTTTGTTGATTAAAATTTTTAACTTCAAAAAAAAACATAGCATTATGAAACTTTTTACAACCTCTTTTTTTATACTAGTTAGCTTTTCCCTTTGGGGCCAGGAAATAATTCCATTGTGGCCCGAAGGAATTCCAAATCAAAATCCATCTGAAGAAAAAGAGCACATTGTGAGTAGTGATATCGTTCGAATAGACAATGTACAAACCCCCACATTAGAGGTATATTTACCATCAAAGGCAAATCATACAGGTAAAGCTGTGATCATCTGTCCTGGTGGAGGTTATAAAATTTTAGCCTATGATTGGGAGGGGACCGATATTGCTAAATGGTATAATTCTAAAGGAATTGCTGCTTTTGTCCTCAAGTACAGGCTCCCTGATTCCCCATCTCTGGTCCAACCGCATTGGGCTCCTCTTCAAGATGCTCAACGTGCCATGAGAATCGTTCGAAAAAATGCTGCTGAATGGAATATTAATCCTTCTCAAATCGGAATTATGGGTTTTTCAGCAGGTGGCCATTTGGCGTCCACGCTTGGGACACACTTTAGTGAAAATACGTTAAAGAAATCTAACACCAATTCCCTAAATGAAATAAGTGCAAGACCCGACTTTATGGTGTTAATTTATCCCGTAATAACTTTTGACAAACAATACTATCACGGTGGGTCTAAAAATGCACTCATTGGTGCGCATGCTTCCCAAGAAATGATTGACTACTTTTCTAACGATCTTCAGGTTTCATTCGATACCCCTCCCACATTTCTAATCCATTCAGCAGATGATGGTGCCGTACCTTACCATAACAGTGTGTTGTTTTTCGATGCGCTCCAAAAACACAAAATACCTTCCGAATTACATCTTTACCCAACTGGAGGACACGGATACTCACTTGCTATAAAAAAAGGACGACTTCAAGGGTGGCCTGAACAATTATATGAATGGATTAATGCACTCAAATAATTGGATACTTTTGTGGTAATTCTAAATCACGACTCAATGAAAAAAACACCAATTGAAGTATTTGACAACTGGGTCACCCTGGGAAAAGACGAAGGAATGAAAAAAAACCATTCTGAGGCAGTAAATAATATGATCTCTTTTGCTACTAAAAAGTCTGAACCGTTCCACTTTATTGATGCGGGTTGCGGGAATGGATGGGTGGTGCAAAAAGTTTCTAAATTAACTCATTGTATCTCGGCTACAGGAATTGACGGTGCTTCCAATATGATAGCCAAAGCCAAAACTACGGACCCTACAAACAACTACATCTGTGAAAATTTATTACAATGGTCCCCTAAAGAAAAAGTAGATTTAGTGCACTCCATGGAGGTTTTTTATTATCTCGAAAATCCAGAAAATCTAATTCAGCATATTTATTCTAATTGGTTAAAAGAAGGAGGGCGACTTATAATTGGTCTTGATTTTTATCAAGAAAATCCTGCCTCCCACGCTTGGCCTGAGGCGTGTGGTATTTCAATAATGCAGTTGTTTCCCGAATTGACTTGGAAAAATTTCTTTGTCAATGCTAGTTTTAAAGAGGTTGAGAGCTGGAAAGTGGGTACAAAGGAAAATTGGTCAGGCACACTTGTACTAACAGGAATCAAATAAGGCTTAGCTGCTTATTTTTTTTCATAACGCCCCGGAGCTAAAACACCACTAACCAAAGAGAAAAAAGAATGGGGTACGATTTTTAATAAAAAAACAATGACTTTAAATGTTTTCGTAGGCACACAAACCTGCTTTCCTTTTAAGGTTGCCCGAACCGCTTCCTCTGCAACTCGTACAGCCGCTTTTTTCATGAACTTCGGAACATTATCCATTTCTTCCTGAACCCCACTCGCTGTATGAAAATTGGTGACTGTAAAGCCAGGGCACACTGCTGTTGATGTTATTCCTTTGTGATTATAGTTCCTATTTAGGCCCTCACTAAAACGATTCATGAAAGTTTTAATCGGCCCATACAATGTTTGTATTGAAGAAGGAGGTGCAAAAGCCGCAACTGAAGAAATAATCATAATCCGGCCTTGACGGTTTTTCAACATATCTACAACAAACAATTTACACAATGCGATCACAGAGATCCCAAGAACGCGAATAAACTTTTCCTCCTCCTCCATGGGTGTTTGATCAAAAGAAGAAGGAATCGCATACCCTGCATTATTGACTAATAATTCAATTCGATAAGCTTTTCGTTTACAAAAATCATAAAGTAATTGTGGGGCTTTTATATCGGTTAAATCACATGAAATATAATCCACTTCTATTCCAAAAGATGAAATCAACTCATTAGCTACTTTTCTTAAAAGAGGCTCTCTTCGTGCTGTCAATACTAAGTTATAATTTCGTTTTGCAAGTGATTTTGCAATCTCAAGCCCAATTCCTGATGAAGCACCTGTAATTAATGCATATTTATTTTTCATAAATAAAAAATCAATTAATCATATTAGTGTAGTACTCAAAAAAAAACCGCCTTTTACGACGGTTTAAATTCAAATTGGTATTTTAAAAATACTTAAGATAAAACATTCTAATATACTAATAATTTTGTGATTTTCAAAATCCTTCACGTTTAAACCTTAATTTATGAAGAAAATTCATTTTGTTTAGACCCTCAAAAGCAAATATTAAAAAACTGACTTATATTTGAAAATAGTAAAGTTTCAAAAATGAAAGTTAAATTTATCTATACACTTTTTTTTATTTTTTTAATCTTTGAAGGAGCCGCTCAAACCATTTTATTTGACGAATTTTTTTTCGAAATGCCCCTTGCGGAAGCCAAAAAAACTTTAAAAAAAAATCAAAAAAAATTAACTAATATTTCTTTTGGTGCTCAAACATCTTATGCTGTTCGCAAAAAATCATTAGTCAGCAATAAAGGCGTTTTAATTAACATCAACCTTTGGAGTAAAAAAAACTTAACTCTTCAGCAGGCTGAAAAATACCTTTTAAATTCTAAAACTTATTTTGAATCCAAAGGTTATAAAACAGTTTATGCACAAGAAAACTGGTCAAAGCCCTTATTAGTAAAAAAAAACCTACCCTGCATCCGTTTTGTTGATCCAAATAAACAAACTGTGGTGGAAGTTGATCCTAGAGGTCAAGGAAGCATTCATACTATTTTTGTAACCTATTATAATTATGAGTGGTTTGTGAAAAAAGCAAGAGGGGAAAAATAGCTATAAATCAATATTGACTCCTAGCCCCAGTAACTCTCTAACTTGTAATTCCCCAATTAAATCGTCATCATAAAGTAAGTGCAAGATAAAGTTGCCAGAAACTTTATTATTCACTTTGAAACGAATGTTCATGTCCCACTCAAAATCAATGTTTTTAGTCTTTTCTAAATAGTTGATATAAGTACTATACTTATTTTCCCAAATAATATTTTTCATGATTTCCTTTCTAAACAATCCACTAATAGACGCTCCAAAGAAAAACTTAGTTCCTTTTCCAGGGTCCACTCCAAAATATTTTTGCCCAGGAGATAAAGTGTCTGTATATTTTTCGGAAACAAACAAAATTCTTCCTGACACAGGCGAAAGGTTTAGCCATAAATCGTCTGACTTTTTATAATACCATCCCAAACTCAGTTGTACAAAAGCAGGTGACAAAAACTCTGATATTTGATCTCTCTTCTGAACTCCTTCCTCTGAATAAAAACGATACCCAGGAAAGAGTTGGGTTTTAATATTTAACAATCCTGAATAACTCCAAAATTGATTGATTTGTTTACCCACTAAAGAACCAATTTCAAAACGATCATCTGCTTTTTTAAAAAATTCACTCCCAGATATGTAGGTTGCCCCTATTGAAAGTAAAAGATTGGTGTCCCAAACCAGCCCATTTCTAACGGAATAATTCAGATTATAATCCAAACCATACAAAACGGTTAATGCACTCTCCCCACCAGAAATCCAATTAGAAAAATAGGCCTGATTGAAGTTAAAACGAGTATTTCCATAAAACTTGTAGCGCTTTCCCTTTAATGTAGATTGAATAACAGCATCAAATGGAATATCTTCATCGTCAATTTCTTGAGCGTTTGAAAAATGAAAATTACAAAAAACAATACTGCATATCAATAGGTTTATTGCGAGTTGGAAATGATTCTTTTTATTCATTATAAATTTTTAAATTGGGGATTAATAGTTTAAAGAATAATTTAAAAGGTTAAATATAAAAAAGACCTTTTTATTTTATCCAAATGGTTGGTAAAAACATTTTTATTTTATCGCTAATCAGAATAAAATACACTCCATGAAAATCCTTTTTATCTTATTGATCTCGGTTTTTTTTTCAATTCCATTTTGGAGTTTTTCACAAGTAAATTTAGCGCAAACTTCAATAGAACAAAAAGTCGACAGCCTTATTCAAAATGGCATTCAAAATAAAGCTTTTCCAGGGGCACAGGTTTTAATTTTCAAAAACGACACGATACGGCTTAATAAATCCTATGGCTATCAAACATATGATTCCCTTTTACCTGTTAAAAATAGTAATTTGTATGACCTTGCCTCAGTTACCAAAGTTCTGGCGAGTACACTTGCCTTTATGAAACTCTATGAACTCTACAACATTAACTTAGATGAAAAGGTTTCAAACTACTTTCCTGCATTAAAAAGGAGTAATAAGAAGAACTCGAGTTTTAAAGAGGTGTTGAGTCATAGCGCTGGATGGTCACCCTATATTGCTCATCAAAATACCGTGTTTAGAAAGAATGGGGCTTTCAAAAAGAGAACATTGAATTTAGAGCGAAATAGTAAGTATCCAACTCGAATCAGTGATTCGCTTTTTATTCATAAGAACTACACAAAAAAAATTATGCGCCGCATAAAGAGAACCAAAGTTGGAGCCCTCGGCGAGTATTTATATTCTGGTCTTTGGTTTTTTTTATTACCAAAACTAACTCAACAGTTAAGTGGTATTTCCTTTAATGCCTTTTTAAACACTCACTTTTACTCTCCGCTAGGATTAAAACGGCTCACTTTTTTACCCGCCAATCAATTTCCTGTAAGTGAAATTATTCCCACAGAGATAGATTTACATTTTAGAAAACAATTGGTTCAAGGGTGGGTTCATGATGAGGCAGCTGCCATGATGGGTGGAATTTCTGGAAATGCAGGTTTATTTGCAAATGCGAGTTCCATAGCGCCATTATTACAACTCTTTTTGCAGAAGGGGTCTATTAATGGAATGCCATTATTAAAGCCTCAAACGCTCGAAACTTTTACGCGTAGAACGTATCCTGAAAGTAAAAACAGAAGAGGCTTGGGATTTGACAAACCTACCCTTGAAATTGAGGACACCTACCCGTCCAAATTGGTTAGTCCTGAAAGTTATGGCCACAGCGGATTTACGGGTACTTTTATTTGGGTAGATCCGATTGACAAGAGTTTTATTGTTTTTTTGAGCAATCGTGTTTATCCTTCAAGAGATCAGCGGGGGCTTTATAAATTAGAAATTAGAGAAAAACTATTAGACATCACGATTGAAAATTAAAATCATCCTTCTTTCTCTTATTTTTAGTTACGGGATTTCGGCACAAGAAATTCCCGAAGGCTTTGTTTATTTAAAAGAAATTATTCCAAATCTTGTTGTTGATTTACGCTATGCTTCTTCTGAAAATTTTACCGGTAAAGTTGTTTCGGGTTATACTTTTCATCAAGCAATCGGAACGAAAGCCCTAGCAATCGCTTTAAAAAAAGTACAAGACCAACTAAAGTCAAGCGGCTTGGGATTGAAAGTGTTTGACGCCTATCGTCCCCAACGTGCTGTCAATGCTTTTATGTTGTGGACAACATTTCCATTAGACACTTTAAAAAAGCAAGAATACTACCCCAAATTAAAGAAAGATCATCTTTTTGATTTGGGATATATTGCTGAAAAAAGTGGACATACTCGTGGAAGTACGGTTGATCTAACCCTGATTTATCTTACAGGAGAAAACAAAGGTAAAGAACTTGATATGGGTGGAAAATGGGATTTTTTCGGACCTCGCTCCCATATTACTTTTCAAAAGATTAACTCCAATCAATTTCGAAATCGTCAACTTCTAAGAAGCATTATGATGAAACATAAGTTCAATCCCTATGATAAAGAATGGTGGCATTTTAGTCTTATAAATGAACCCTTCCCTAATACTTATTTTGATTTCATCATCCCAAATTAAGGCATAAATGCTGATGGAAATTTTGTTAAATCTACATCCCATAACACGGGTAAAAGAGAATATACCATTATCGTAATTATTAGGATGGAAAAAAAGTTGAGCACAACCCCTTTGGAAACCATATCGGGAATACTTAAATATCCAGAACCAAAAACAATTGCATTTGGAGGGGTTGCAACAGGGAGCATGAAGGCACACGAAGCCGCAACAGCAGCCCCTACCATTAGGCCGAAAGGATGTACTCCAACCTCAAGTGCTAAGGGTGCCAGTACGGGAAGTAACATGGCTGTAGTCGCTACATTAGAGGTTATCTCCGTTAAAAAATTCACGGCGATGACCAAGAAAAGGATAAGCAGAATCAAAGGAAGACCTCCAAAGCCAGTCATTAACTCTCCTAGCCAAATAGCTAAACCACTAACTTCAAAGGCTTTGGCTAATGCCATTCCGCCTCCAAAAAGTATGATAATACCCCAAGGTAAATTGATTGTGTCTTTCCAAGAAATTATGGCTTCCCTTTTCTTTTTTGTAGGAAGGACAAAAAGTAATAATCCAAATGTAATCGCAATAATGGTGTCATCCAGGGCGGGGAAAATAGGTTGCAATATAAAAGAGCGACTAATCCATGAAAAAGCTGCCATAACAAAAACAAAAGCTACCCAACGCTCTTCATATGAAATAGGACCTAATTCTTTTTTTAGGCGTTTAATTTCATCGAGCCCGCCGGGAAATTCAGTTTGCTTGAATTTAAAAGCATAACGAGTTAAATACATCCAACAAAAAACTAAAAGTATTATTGAAATAGGAAAACCAAATAAAAACCATTTTAAAAAATCAATCTCAACACCATAGGTTTCTGCTATAACTCCCGCCAAAACTAAGTTAGGAGGAGTTCCTATCAAAGTGGCAATTCCACCAATGGAGGCGCTGTAAGCAATGGAAAGCATCAATGCCTTTCCAAAAATTTTATTTTCATCTTCTTCCGTAGCGGGATTGTCTTTCAATTGCTTAATTATGGCAATTCCAATGGGGAGCATCATTACTGCAGTTGCCGTGTTGGAAATCCACATGGATAAAAAGGCAGTAGCAAACATAAAACCTAAAATGATCTTTCGAACATCAGAACCAATAAAAGCAATAATATGAAGTGCTATTCTTTTGTGTAAATTCCATTTTTCGATTCCTATGGCAATTAAGAACCCCCCCAGATAGAGAAAAACATATTTGTGCCCAAAAGCTGCTGTAGTTGTGGATAATTCCATTCCTCCGGACAAGGGAAACAAAACGATAGGAAGCAGGGCTGTGGCTGCAATAGGAACTGCCTCCGTAATCCACCAAATAGCAATCCAAAAAGTGGTCGCTAAAACAGCTTGACCTTGATTTGATAATCCCTCAAAAGAACCAAAAAAAAAGATCAAAACGAATACAACGGGTCCAAAGACTAGGCCTATTTTTTTTTGCATATCTTTTTATTCAGAAGCTGAAGTATGATCGGAAATAATGAGCCATTGATCTTCGATTTTCACCCAAGTAAGTGTAAAAAATCCACTACTATCTGCGATCTCTCTAGTTAGATAAAATTTTCCTTGTAATTGAGCTACAGTTGGACTTAAGGAAATCAAATTTAGCACATCGAAGGCTAAAGAACCCATCAATAAACGAGAGGAGTAATTTTTTTTATAACGTTCTTTTGTCGCGTTCCATCCATAGATGGGACCCGAAGAACCCGAAAAAACCAATTGATCAGACTTTAAATACCCTTCCATAAAGGCGTCAATATCTCCTTTATTCCAATCCTCTTGTTGTTTAAAAAGGATAGAAACTATGGCTAAGGAATCTGACTTTTCAGCTATTTTTTGAGCAGTTAATTGAATTGAAAATACAAATGTAAAACCCCATACTATCCAAAACTTTCTCATCTACTTTAATGTTGGGTATTCAATATTAAGTTGCTCTAAATAGGTGTCGTATTTCGTTTCATCAAAATAAAACTTTTCAAGTTGCGGTCTGAATTGCTTCATGATAGCCTCGTTCAAATAAATCGGTGGAGGATCTTTTACTGTAATCATCGGTTTGTATTCTGTGTCTTTACTTTGAACCTTTTCAAAATATTCCTTTGCACTGGATAGAAGTGCTGGTTTGGTCAGAAAATCGATGACCGTTGTTGCTACTACCTTCGCTCCTGCGGTGGCCCCCTTGTGCGCTATAGGTGTAGCCATAGCAATAGCGTTAGACCAGTGATGTCCTTGAAGTCCGGGAATATTTGATGGGAAACGCAAAGTGACGGTAGGGATCGTCCAAGAGATATCTCCGATATCATCTGAGCCTCCACTTTTTGGGATTTTTAGAGGCTTACCTATACCCGATAATTCGGTAGCTAAACCCTCCTCATTTTTAGAATTCACTTCTTTCTGTACGGCTTTTGCTAATTGCTGATCCGCTTCAGACCATTGTGGAAGTCCAACTTTTTCAATATTCAGATCCATCGTTTCGGCAATTACTTTATTGAAATGTCTAGGCCAAGCCGTTCCAAGAACTTTTGAGCTTACTTTAGTATCGGTCATCAATGCTGCACCGGCCGCAATATTATTTCCATCATTGTACATCTTCATAATTCCTTCATAGGTAATATCTCTAAAATAATACCAAATCGATGCTTTTGAAGGAACTACATTGGGTTGATCTCCAGCGTCCGTAAAAATAGAATGTGACCGTTTCAATGGATGTAAATGTTCTCGTTTGTAATTCCAACCTACATTCATTAGCTCTGCGGCGTCTAGAGCACTTCGACCCCTCCAAGGAGAGCCCGCTGAATGCGCCGCTTCTCCATCAAAGGTGTATTCTACCGAAATCAAACCTGTTCCCGTTGCTTGTCCATAAGAAACCGATAGATTACTGCTCACATGAGTGAAAATACACATATCAATTTTATCAAAATAACCGTCCCTAACATACCATGCTTTTGAGGCAACTAACTCTTCGGCAATTCCAGGCCAAACTACCAAGGTTCCAACCATATCATTGGATTTCATTTGTTCTTGTAGGGTTAATGCAGCTGTGATAATAACAGGGATACCCGAATTGTGCCCCTCACCGTGACCGGGGGCTCCCTCAACCATGGGCTTATGAAAAGTAACTCCTGGGTATTGCGAGGCTTTGGGTATACAATCTACATCACTTCCAAGTGCAATAACAGGACCTTCGCCATGGCTCCAACGTGCCATCCAAGCCGTTGGAATTCCTGAAATACCTTTCTCAATTGTAAAACCAGCCTCCTCTAAAACACCCGTTAGATAGGCTGAGGATTCATACTCTTGAAATCCCAATTCAGCAAAACTGAATACTTTGTCAATCATGACTTGGGTGTTCTTATGCCGGTCTTCTACCTTTTTTAATGTTGCGCTTTTTATTTGTTGTATTTGTCTTTTTGAAAATTTTTGCTGAGCCTGAAGTGTCGTGAGGGGCAAGAAAAGTAAAAAGATTAATTTTATAGAGGCTGATTTAAACTTTGACATAATACTTTTATTTTTAACTAAAATACAAATTAATTGAATCTCTATTCATTTTTTAATAAATCTCAACTGATGATACTCATCATATGTTTTTGTACCGTACAATGGAATTGCTCAAAAAAAATGGATGCATTATTATTAATCGAAAAAAGTATTGCTGCTCATGGTGGATTGGACGCATGGAATGAGGTGGCTAAAATCAGCTACCTAAAGGAAACTATTTTATATTATCCCAACGGGGATGTTGAACGGAGAAGTATAAAAAAAATATCGCATTCATTTGAACCGAGCAGCACCCAAATGGAATGGGAAAAATTAGGTGTCTCATACAAATCAATCACTGATAAAAATAAAATACAATTATTCAAAGGAAAAGTGGAAGTTTTGGACTCACTTAAATTAGAACAAGCTCGTCAAGAGGCCAATGCTGCTTTGTATGTATTTTGGCAACCCTATAAATTACTGGATTTAGGAGCAAAACATGAATATCAAGGGAAAATCAACCTCTTAGACAGCCTGCCTTTACATGCACTAAAAGTCACCTATCCAGAAGGCAATCCAAACGATATCTGGCATTACTTTTTCGATCCTAAAACATTCAAATTACACGCTACACAAGTGAATCACGAAGGAAGAATCAGCCTAATAATCAATCAAGCGGTAGAAATGGAAACCGGTTTGTCTTTGAATAAAATTCGTAAGAGTTACTTTTTAGACTCACTCGGAAAAATAAACTATTTAAGAGCCTCCTATGATTACGACATTCAAGCCTTAATAAAGCGTTAAAAAAAATAGCGTTTAAAAGCCTCCATTGCAGCATACTCTGCAAGTCCCATGGCTTGATATTTTTGCGCTGTGGCAGCGTTTCGTTCTTCCGCTCTTACCCAAAACTCTCGATGATCATTTCCTTGAAACATGACTCCATCTTTTTGTGATTGATGATAAAAAATAGCTTTACGTTTACGTAAAACTTGATCCGGACTCATGGGAACGGCCATTTCAATTTCATGAATATCCCATTCATGCCAAGCGCCTCTATACAACCACACCCAACAATCCTTCATAAAAGATTGAGGTTTGAGTATTTCTAGAGCTGAAAAGACAACATCTAGACAGACACGATGGGTTCCATGAGGATCGGCTAAATCCCCAGCGGCATATATTTGATGGGGCTTTATTTTTTCAATCATGGAGACAGTGAGATCAACATCCTCTTGGGAAGTAGGATTTTTAGCAATCATTCCTGTTTCATAAAAAGGAAGATTCATAAAGTGAACCTGTTCATCAGGAATAGCAAAATAGCGTGTTGCTCCCAAAGACTCTCTTTTTCTGATACTCCCTTTCAGATCACAAATAGCCCTTGGTGCAGGCTGATTGGAGGTGGTTTCTAAAAAGGCCTTGTTTAATGTCTCAATCGCAGAATCTGATTTAGCCTCAATAAAATCAGAGGCTACCTCTAGGTATTTGAGTGCATCCTGATCGGATACTGCTATATTTCCAGACGTTTGATAAACCACATGTACTTCATGTCCTTGGGACACCAAACGATCGAATGTTCCTCCCATTGAGATCACATCGTCGTCGGGGTGGGGACTAAAAATAATCACCCGTTTCGGATGCGGCTGCGCACGTTCGGGTCTATATTGATCATCTGCATTGGGTTTCCCTCCGGGCCACCCCGTTATGGAACGCTGCAAGCGATTGAACATTTCAATATTTAAATCATAAGCACTTCCGTGTAGTGCTAATAAATCCGACATTCCGTGTTGATTGTAGTCTTCATCTGTCAATTTCAGAATGGACTTAGCGGTGGTCTCACATAGCCAAGCTATGGCTCTTGAACGATTCGCTTCGTTCCATTCACAAGTACTCACTAACCAAGGAGTTTTTATTCTCGTCAACTCTGCTGCCGCTTCCTCATCTAACACCAGCGTGGTATTTTTATGATGCTGTAAATAGGTTGTGGGAATCATGGCAGAGGCATCACCCTCAATTGCTTTTTGAATGATTTCAGCTTTGTAAGAACCCCAAGCCATTAACAAAATTCTTTTCGCACTGAGAATGGTTTGAATCCCCATAGTAACCGCCTTCCTTGGAACATTTTCAATTCCTTGAAATGCAGGGGCAGCATCAAAACGCGTAAGATGATCTAAAGTAATGGTACGTGTTTGGGAATTTAAATGTGATCCTGGCTCGTTGAATCCTATATGCCCTGTTCTACCAATTCCTAAAATTTGTAAGTCAATGCCACCAACTTCCTTAATTTTTTTCTCATAAGCAATACAAGAATTTCTCACTTCTTCGTGAGTAACTTCTCCATCGGGAATGTGAATATTCTCAGCCTTTATATCGACATGATCAAATAAATTTGAGTGCATGAAATAATGATAACTCTGAACATCGTCTTTCGATAGAGGAAAATACTCGTCTAGATTGAAGGTGATTACATTTTGAAAGCTTAAGCCCTCTTCTTTATGCAACCGAACCAACTCTCTGTAAACACTTAATGGACTTGACCCTGTGGCAAGACCTAAAACACACATTTCATTTTGAACCTTTTTTTGAGCTATTAACTCCGCAATGGTATGTGCTATTTTGATTGACCCTGCTGTGGAGGATTCAACAATTACATTATGTAATTTTTCATAACGTGTTTCCTCAAAACTACCGGGTGCTTTGTAAGCAAGTGAAGTTGTGTTTGATTTATTAATCATCCTATAAAATTTTGCGAATTGTAAATTTAAGGCTTCTTTTAAAATATTACCTCGTTAAAAACAATTTCTTTTAATACCTTTAAATAGTTCGTATATTGTTGAAAATAAAATTGTGTGAAAAAAATTTTGTCACTCTTTTTACTAGTGCACTTATGTTTTGGATTGTTAATCCCAAGCATCACTATTTTATATTTTGATACCGTTGAAACATCAGTTGAATTCATGACCTCAGAAAACGAAAATGAAACTGAAGAAAAAAAGTTGGATTCAAAAATATTTGAATCATCTGATGCTTTTATCATGTTGAACTTACCGTTTTCATCAACTTTAATATGTAGTCTTGACAAAAGCTATCAATCCATTCTTGTATTGCGTTTCAATCCACCCCCCGAAGCCTAATTATTTTTAGAGTACCCATTTTAAATTTAATTTTAACTATCCTGTTACAGGAATAATCTTATTTATGAAAAATTTATTTTCAAACATTAAAGGAGACCTTTTAGGAGGTTTAACTGCAGGTATCGTGGCACTTCCCCTCGCATTAGCGTTTGGAGTCAGTTCAGGATTAGGACCAAGTGCTGGACTTTATGGCGCTATTTTTCTCAGTTTTTTTGCTGCTTTATTTGGGGGAACACCAACACAAATTTCTGGCCCCACAGCGCCCATGACCGCAGTAAGCATGGTGGTCATTGCTTCAATTATTGCCGCCAACAACGGGTCTCTTGAACAAGCCCTACCTTATATTCTAACTGTATTTTTATTGAGTGGTCTCTTTCAAATTCTTCTGGGCCTTTTTGGTTTTGGAAAATACATAAAATACATCCCTTATCCTGTAGTTTCTGGTTTTATGACGGCTATTGGAGTTATTATTTTAATCACCCAGTGTTTACCCATTTTAGGATACGAAACAAAAAATGATCAAGAATATATTGAACAATTCAAACCTCTTGCTGAAGAAATACTTCTTGAAAAAATCCTTCTAGATGAATCCAAAGAAGGGCTTTTAGTTTTAGAAAACTTCGAAGAAACCATAAAAAGAGCAGGAGAAGTAAATGAATCTACAATTTATGAAGAAGCCAAAAGTTTGGCAAAGAACAATGCTTCTGGAGTCATTGGAACCATCAAAACACTTCCAAGAGCTTTGGAGGGAATCAAGTGGATTGAAGTAATACTCGCAATAAGTACTGTTTTTATCATTTATGGTTTTAAAAAAATAAACACAGCAATCCCAAGCACTCTAGTTGCCTTGTTTATAGTCACTGGAATTGCAGTAGGTTTCAATATCGACTACCTACCTATTCAACAGATCCCTGTGGGCTTTCCCAAACTTCAGCTGGGTATTTTTTCTGAATTTAGTTTTCTACAGATCATCCCCTACATTGGCACAGCCATTACTTTGGCTTTATTAGGTGCCATCGACTCCTTGCTCACCTCTGTGGTTGCAGACAACCTCACCAAAACTAGACATCTTCCAAACAAGGAATTAATTGGTCAAGGAATTGGAAACTCCATAGGATCCCTTTTTGGGGGAATTCCTGGAGCTGGAGCGACCATTAGAACCGTTGTAAATATTCAATCAGGAGGAAAAACTAAAATTTCTGGTATGGTTGCTTCCTTAGCACTCTTAATTATCCTTCTCGTTCTAAGTCCCTTGGCTTCAAAAATCCCCGCTGCTGTATTAGCTGGAATTCTAGTTACTGTAGGAATTGGTGTCCTTGATTATAAAGGGCTGAATGCCTTAAATAAAATTCCAAAAACAGAAGTCATCGTAATGGTGGTTGTTCTCCTACTCTCTGTTTTTTGGAACTTGGTTTATGCTGTAGGAATAGGACTAATTTTAGCCGCTTTATTCTTCATGAAAAAAATGGGAGATATCTCCAAAGAAGATGCTAGAGTTTCTTCTGTCATAAAAGAAAAAGCATGGAAAGATGAGGGTAAATTAAGTAATACTTTTTTAGAAAATGTGTTTATCAAGCACCTCAACGGACCTTTGTTTTTTGGATTTACCTCTGAATTTATTAGTGTTTCAAAACAAATCCCATCAACTGCAAGTATCGTAATCATACGAATGGATCGTGTACCTTATGTAGATCAATCTGGATTATTTGCACTGGAAGATGTACTAATGGAATTAAGTCAAAGAAAAATAACATGTTATATGGTAGGGGTAAAATCACAACCCAAATACTTGATGAAAAGCATACGGATTATTGGTAAATTAATTCCTGATGAACATCTTTTTGAAACTTTTGAAGAGTGTAAAAATTGGGTGGTTTCGCAACAAAAAGCTATTCCTAGTAACTAAATAAAAAATCCCTCTCATGCGTTTTTTTATTTAGTTACCTTGATGTTTTTGTTTTCAATCAGAGAAACTTGCTCCAAATTTCCTTGATGAAATAACTGGGGTAAATTATCTAAGGGTTCAAGTTTATGGGCAGGTTTATAGTTCTCATAGTCTTGAAAGAAAATTCCTTCAACTTCTCTTTTATTAATTGCACGACGAAAACGCGTACCTCCCCCGTCAGTTAAATAATTATAAGCTAGAAAGTCAATTTCATAAGTTTCTTGATTGATCCAATAGCGGTATTCATCCTGAAAATCTTTACCTCCACCGTCTTCTTTGAAAATTACTTTAATGGTCCAATAGAAATTTCCATCTATTTCAACAGAACGCATGAGTTTTTTTATCACGGCACCGTCTTTAAGGGGTTTTGGAAGCTGAAAAAAATACATTACGGAGTTTAGCGAATTAGAATATACCCCTTGAATACTATCTGAAAGTTGAGTGGAAATACCATTCAAATATCGCTTTAAAGGTTCTTTTGATGTCATTACATCTTGAACTTCAATTTCCTTTTGAAATGTTAATCTAGAGAAAGAATAAAAAGAAGGTCTTCGTGTTAATACATAATGATAATCCCTAAAATCAAAATCAACAGTGAAACGAGCAGTATCAAATCCAGAATTTTGAATCGCTTTTTGAATAATCTCGTCAACTGTTTTCTCCTTTGGCTTTTGACAGGCTACCAATAAAAGTAAAATTGGAAAAACAAACTTCGAAAAAGAAATCATTGATAAGTTTATTAATAAATCTGATGAAAAACGAAGATACGGCTTAATTATATCCTTTACATTTGGACAAAATATTAAAATCAATGGAAACGCTAAAAACTTTAATTATTGGAAGCGGACCTGCAGGGTATACCGCAGCAATATATGCAGCTCGTGCTGATTTAAAACCGGTTCTTTATACAGGAATGGAACCCGGAGGTCAACTTACCACTACCACTGAAGTTGATAATTTTCCAGGCTATCCTCAAGGGATTGATGGCCCAACAATGATGGTACAATTACAAGAGCAAGCAGAACGCTTTGGTACTGAAGTTCGCATCGGTTTCATAAATAAAGTAGTATTTGCTACTCAAAAAGGAGAAATGCATAAAGCTTTCACTGAAGACGGCACAGAAATTCAAGCGCAATCTATTATTATTAGTACAGGAGCAACCGCAAAGTATTTGGGTCTTCCCAGTGAACAACGCCTTAGAGGGGGAGGGGTATCTGCATGCGCCGTTTGTGACGGATTCTTTTACAAAGGACAAGAAGTTGCTATTGTAGGAGGTGGAGACACGGCCGCTGAAGAAGCAACCTATTTAGCTAAAATCTGTTCTAAAGTAACCATGTTAGTTCGTAAAGACGAAATGAGAGCATCAAAAGCAATGCAACATCGAGTGACAAACACCTCAAATATCGACTTACGTTATAACACAGAGATCGATGAAGTTTTGGGGGAACAAGTTGTTGAGGGCTTGCGAATGAAAAACAACAAAACTGGTACCCTAGAGGAAATCCCAATTACGGGATTATTTATTGCCATCGGTCATAAACCAAATACCGAAATTTTTAAAGGTCAATTGGACATGGATGATGCAGGATATTTAATCACCAAAGGAAAAACCACAGAAACTAATTTACCCGGTGTTTTTGCTTCTGGAGATGTTCAAGATAAAGAATATCGTCAAGCTGTTACTGCAGCTGGAACGGGTTGTATGGCAGCGCTTGATGCAGAACGCTATTTACAAGCGATATAAATCAAGACGCTTCAATTAAAATGGAACCGTCTTCTCCTTTTTGATAACTTACTTCGATGGGATGACAGCAAACTTCACAGTCCTCAACATATTCACTTTGATGTAGGCTAGTATCAAAAAGCATTGATATGGTTTCCCAGCAATAGGGACACTGAAAAAAATGTTCTTCCATTGAGCCCATATTATTCTTGAGCAGATTGGAGTAATTCCCAAGTTTCCATCAATTGCTCCAGCTCTTTCTTTTTTTTCTGATAGTTATCAAAAAAATTGGGTTGAGCAATGGTTTTGTCATATTCGATCTCTAATTCGAAATCAATTGCTTTAATCTCTTTTTCAAGTCGAGCGATCTTCTTTTCTACTTTCTCAACTTTCTGTTGTGTTGCTCGTTGTTCTTTTTGCTTTTCAAAAGAAGTGGTGTCAACCTCTTTTTTTTCTTGACGAGCCACTGGAGTTTTCTTCTCCAGTTCCTTTAGGGAGGATAATTTTTGAAACTCTAAATAAGCATTAATATCTCCTAAAAAAGGTTTGACTTCTCGATCTTTAAAAGAGACTACCTTTTCACACAAGCCCTGCACAAAGTCACGGTCGTGAGAGACTAAAATTAAAGTTCCTTTAAAATTACGCAACGCCTCTTTCAAAACATTTTTTGAAGCAATGTCTAAGTGATTGGTCGGCTCATCCATAATCAAGACATTGAAAGGTTGAAGTAATAATTTACAAAGTGCCAATCGGTTTCGTTCTCCTCCAGAAAGCACAGATACTTTTTTCTCAACGGCTTCCCCTTGGAATAAAAAAGAACCCAGTAAATCTCTAACTTTTGTTCTATTATCGGGCGTTGCAGAATCTTCAGCAGATTCTAAAACTGTCTTTTTACCATCCAAATAGGTTGATTGATTTTGAGCAAAATATCCCAACTGAACGTTGTGTCCAAGCTTAACAGTCCCGTGGAAAGAAATTTCATCCACTATAATCTTGGCCAAAGTTGATTTCCCTTGTCCATTTTGTCCAACAAAGGCAATTTTCTCACCTCTAATTACCTCCAAATTGACCTCATTTAGAACCTGCTTATCACCATATACTTTTGATATGTTATGGGTTTCTAAAATAATTTTACCTGGTTGATGAGAGATACCAAATTCAAATTTAATTTTTCTATTCTCTTCAGGGTCAATCTCAATGCGATCAATTTTATCTAACTTTTTGATCAGGGATTGCGCCATACTTGCCTTGGAGGCTTTAGCTCTAAAGCGTTCAATCAGCTTTTCAGTTTGTTGAATTTGTTTTTCTTGATTTTTTTGAGCGGCTTGTTGTTGTGCGCGTAATTCATGTCTAAGCAACATGTACTTAGAATAGGATTTTTTAAAATCAAAAATTCTTTGTTGTACGATCTCAATGGTACGATTGGTCACTTGGTCAAGAAACATTCTGTCGTGAGAAACCATCACTAATGCTCCTTTATATTTTTTAAGAAACTGCTCCAGCCAAATAATAGATTCAATATCTAAATGGTTGGTAGGCTCATCCAATAATAGAATATCATTTTCTTTCAATAACAGTTTTGCTAATTCTATCCGCATACGCCATCCTCCAGAAAAAGTGTCGGTAGCCGCGTTTAAATCGTCCATAGAAAACCCTAAGCCAAGTAATATTTTTTCTGTTTGTGCTTGATAATGATAGCCCCCAATCATTTCATATCGGGTATTAAGCTCTGTGAGTTCATCCAAGACATTCATGTAAGCTTGACTCTCATAATCTTGAGTTTTCTCCATTATTTCATGGATTTCCTCCTGCCGTTGCTCTACTTTTATTATTTCTTCAAAGGCGAGATATGCCTCTTCTAAAACCGTCCGCCCATTTTCAAAATCTAAATCTTGAGGGAGATATCCAATAAGACAATTTTTTTCTAGTGCAAAAGTTCCAGAAGTAGGAAGATTTTCTTTCGCTAACAACTTTAACAAAGTAGATTTTCCTGCGCCATTTTTACCAATTAATCCTACCCTATCTCCTTTTCCTAATCGAAAAGAAATAGAATCAAAGAGGGTCTCCCCTCCAAAACTCACTGTGATGTTATGTGCATTAAACATAGGATTTATTTGGTATGCAAAAATAGGCTTCAAAACGATTAATCGCTACTGCTTGGGGTAATTCTTTTTTAAGATGGATAAAATCATGTAACCAACAAGAGAGCAAAGGAGCCATAAGCACTCCACGTGTTCCTAAGCCGTTAAATACATAAAGATTGTTATGTTCTGGGTGCTGACCCAACAAAGGTCTTCGATCACTTACTGTCGGTCGTATACAAGCTTTGTGATGGATAACTTCATAAGGCGCATTAATAAGAGTTTCTAATTTACTACGAATCCACTTAAGCCCCTCAGCAGAAATTTCATTCACTTTATTGTTCGGATTGAATGTAGCCCCTACCCAAAATAAATCTTGTCCAATAGGGCTAATAAAAATCCCCCCTTTAATGATTTGCTTTTGAGATAATTTAGGAGCTTTAATTTTTAAATACTCTCCTTTAGAACCGATTAAAGGCAAGTAATTAAACCAAGGGTTATTTTTTAAACCAAAGCCTTCACAAAAGACTACATTTTTTGCTTCAACCCCTTTGTAAACGACCTTTTCTTTATATATTTCTAATGCTGCATAGTCAAACCTTTCCTCAAGCTTTTGATTAAAATCTAGAGTGGTTAAAAAAGCTTCTAACATACTACTTATGTCAAGACGACCCACATTTTTGACAGAACCATAACCAAAATTTCGTCTAATCCCTTCAGATGATTTAGTATGGAAAGTAGATTCTAAGAAAGGGTTCAATCCTTCTTCTTGTGAAGCAACTACCCATGAATTTTGTTCTCCAGCAGAAAAAAAATGCCGATGAATGGGTAAAGGATGAAAAACTGTAGTTTTGAATTCAGACTCAAAACGCTTATAATTTGGCATTGCATAATTTAAAAACTCAGATCCTTTCCAAGCCAGAGTATATCGCTTCAAAACGGTTGGGTTACAAATACCCGCTGCGTTTCTACTCGCACTATTTTCGGGTTTATCAATAATTAGAAATTCTTTGTTATCTTTTTTTAATTGCTGTGCGTAATGAAAGCCAGCCAGTCCAAAACCTACAATTATAGAATGTTTCATAGTAAAAATATCATAAAAAAAGCGCTAAAGTTTCCTAAAGCGCTTAATGGGTATGAAGAATAAAATTAATTATTCCAAAGATCTTGTTCAAAGTCTCTAATTACTGATTTTATTCGCTCAGATTCAAGTAATTGACGTAATGCATCCTCATATATATACTGGTTTACAGCGCGGTCTTCGTAGACATTCTCTTCTTGATAAATAACAGAATTAAAGCGTCTAGAGTTTAGCATATTATCAAATGTAATAGGTTGAGAAGAATTTCTAGAATTAAATACTTGACTCTTATTTAAAGCCTCTCGCGCATCTGGAAACCAAACCCAAAAAAGAGGTACTAAAGCATCTGCCATTGCCGCTGGACCTTCACTCAAGGTAGATACATCGGGTGCAACAGGAGCGATCCCTAAAAGTCTATATTTTAATTCTCCTAAACGTTTATTGACATACCAAGTCCCTTTGATCCGGTATTGAACCACTTTATCTGTTTCTATCTTATAGATATCATAATCATCTTCTGTAACTTGTTCCCCTGAATTTGATTTTTCTATACCGATAGCTGAAAGTTTTTTAGACTCTAATCGTTCCTCCAAGTCTTCTGCTGTTAATTTATCATTAAAGTATGAGGTAGAATAAATTTCAGTAATATTCCCCGATTTAATGTTATCAATTAGCACTCTAAACAAGGACTGTCTTGCAGAGGAAAGAAATCCATTATTAATTGTTGGATAATAATAGGGAAAATTAATTCTTTCATCCAAATCAATTGTCTCCCAAATCGTCTTTGACCACAATACATCTCTATCATCTACATAACCGTAAGCAATGGGTAAACTATTGTTTGCTGCAAGTTGTTCTGCATTTTGAAATCCAATTTCTTGAGGCACCTTGGCATTCAATAAATTGTTTTGAGCTAGACTTTGCTCAGTACAAATTAGCAGCGTAAATAAGACAATAAAGACTTGTTTTTTCATTTGGACAACTATTAGTTTATCGTAATGGATATCGGTGACGTTTGCTTTAACTTATAACTTGGATTTGAAGGAATTATTACTTCGATGTCAGAAATAATTACTGTTTGTCCATTTTTAATTCTACTTAAGGCTCTTATTGCCTTACTATCCAACTTATCTCCCTTAATTACAGCACTAGGTTGCCCAGGAGCTCTAAAACGGAAAGATTTAGTTTGGAGTGGTAAATCAAAATCAAAGTCTTCTAATTTAGCTTCCACTGTGCCTCGCTCTAAACTTGATTTTGGAATTGTAAAAGAACCTGATTGTCCTCTAAAATATCCAGCTGGTTTGGGTATATCTTTTATTCTAAATGAAGAAACAGAGGATACTCTGTTACCATCAGGAAGGGTCCCAGAAACGTTAATTTTCACCTCTCTCCCCTTACCTGGAAATAAATTATACTTGCTCCCTTTAACTCGTCTGAGTCCCGGGGCAGTGGCTTTAATTTTGCTATCTTGAATTCCTGGAATAGAAATCGTAATCGGATTTTGAACTCCACGATAAACCACATTCATTTTGTCTGCAGAAATAACAGCCGAATTTGGTTTAGAGATCACAGAATACATTTGATTCACTGAAATTTTAGATTCACTCCCTTCATTTAGAAAAATAAGATTTCCTTCAATCGTATGGTCCCCTGGAGACCCTGCATTAACTTTTAATTTAATACCTCCGGGTATTAACTCATAATCAGCTGAAGATAGCGGTCTTCCGTCTATTTTAAGATCTACAGAATTTGGGTTTTGAGCTCCACCCTTTCGACCTAAAATAACACTTCCATCAAAAGTTTCACCTTGATAATAAGCTCCTTTTTCAGTGATTAAAAGACTCGTGTAATTAGATTCGTTTACAGTAGATGACATTTTTAATTCCTTACCCATCAAGGTTGTTAAAACATCGTGTTCTGTTTGACGAATATCATTTTGCATCATCGTTAGTTTAGCTAAAGATGAAATTAAAGGAAATCCTTTAAAGTTTGCAGCTAACCAGGGTTCATCTATATTGTCTTTATTTTTGATATTCCGATTCATATCACCAATAAAAAATCTAGCCTCAACCATATCAATTGATGCTGGATACTGACTTCCAAAAACTTTAATCACATGCCCACGATATTCCTCTACCATGCTTAAAAATTCATCCGAAGCTTTTGCGGATCCTTCTTTAAACCAAATAACATCAAGCGCTTCCCCTTTATCCATTTCTGCAAATTTTTCAAGATTTGGATCTTTAAGTTTTTGCTTCTCGGTAATTTTAGTTTTTATATTTTCGATTTTATTGAAAAAGGTATCAGACTCCTTTTTAATTTGTTTTGCAGTTCGGTCGTGACCAATCCATTTGCCTCCTTTCTCAGAAGCATTTACTTCTATATTAGAATATAACAAGTTGTTACTCTCAAAAACTCGCTCATTTGCATCAGAAATTTTCATGAACATCTGACCAAATCCGTCCAAAACTTCTTTACTCACATTCAATGCTAGCATGGTAATAAATACCAAATACATTAAACTGATAAGCTTCTGCCTGGGGGTTTCTTTTGCTCCAGCCATCTCTTATTTTTTATTCATTGCGTTCAACATCCCACCGTAAACATTATTCAATGCGGCAAGGTTCGCTGATAAACTTTCCATTTGAGCTCTGAGTTGTTCTGCATTTTCATTCACCTTATCGTTGAAATCTCCGTTGTCTTTGGACTTTTCAAGTTGGTTTTGATAATTTAAATTTAATTGTTCCAAATGAGAAGCTGCATTAGCCAATTCTGAAGAATACGTTTGTGATGCTGAAATTGCTTCTGTTGCCGGTGAAAGAGCTTTAGCGGAGCTTTCCAATCCTTTGATACTATCGGCTAGAGAATTCATTAATTTAACATCCAACTTAGCTTCTGCCATAATAGCATCTATTTTAGAAGACAAACCTTCTTCCCCTCCAGTTGATGTAGTCTTTTTTGCTCCTGAACCCTTGATTTTTTTAACATAGTCATTATGTTCTTCTTTAATCTCTCCTGTATTTAAGGCTGCAACGGTAAAGATTAACGCTTCAGTTCCTAAACCTAAGCCTAATACTAGTCCCCCTGTAATAGGACCTATTTCAAGGTGAAGAATTTTAAAAAGTGCTCCAATAATTACAACGGCTCCTCCAAGACCAAACAACATATGCATGGCAACTTTACTTCTGAGGCGTTTGTTTAAAATTTTATCATCCATTTTCTACTGATTTTTTTGATTTATTGATTATTTGATGCTAAATATAGAAAGAATTCATCAATTTTTTAATTATTTGATTTTAACCTTTTGAACGCCCAAGTAATCCTGAACTGTTCTAAAACCAATATAACTTCTGGAAGTATCTGAATATTCATAATCTCTTGAACTGACTCTTAAAAAATAAGCCACATCCTTCCAAGATCCACCACGAACTACTTTTCGAGCTTCATTACTAAATGACATGTTTGGGTTTAGAGAAGCTACATATTCGTAAGCCCCTGTATCATAGGAAGAATTTGTCCACTCGGCAACATTACCCGCCATATTGTAAAGGTTATAGTCGTTTGGTTCATAGGATCGTGCTTCAACCGTATACACCGCCTGATCCGAAGCATAGTCGCCACGTAAGGGCTTAAAGTTTGCCAAAAAACATGCTCTATCATTTAATAAATAGGGAGAACCCCAAGGATAGGTTCCTGAGGGTATCCCTCCACGAGCGGCATATTCCCACTCCCCTTCGTTAGGCAATCTAAACCTACTTACGGAAGGTTTTCCTTTTTCTCTTTGATATCCATTTTTAAAATTTGTTCTCCAATTACAAAAGGCAACCGCTTGCCCCCATGAAACACCAACAACAGGATAATCCTGGTAAGCTGGATGAGAAAAATAATCATTATGCATCGGCTCGTTATAGGAATAAACAAAATCCTTTATCCAAACCGTTGTATCTGGGTAAATTTGAACTGCTTCTTTTTTGATAAAGGGTGTTCTATCTATAAACTGTTTCCGAGTTCGTTTAGATTCTGCTGCTGCTCCTTCTGCATCAAACCAAGTGTAAGCATATACCAGCTTTGAAACATCCAGTTTAATTTCGCCATTATACCATTGTTCAGGAGGTAAATACAAGGAATCCATCACCTCAGCATACGCCTGATCATAATAATCTTCTGTATTCCAACTTAAATCAGCATCCCAATTTAATGCACGACCTGCAAATAAATCTTCGCTTACATCATAATAGTTGGCGCGCATGTATTTTTGAAACTCATTAAGCTTGGTTGTGTCTGCATCTTGAAAAGCAAATTCGCCGATTCCGTCCTTACTGTCTTCCCCCAGTTCGAGTTCATCCGCTTTTCGAGCAAGCATTGCAAGAGCGATCGAGTCTTTTACCCAATAAACAAATTGACGGTATTCACTATTTGTTATTTCCGTCTCATCAATATAAAATGAAGGAACGGTTACAGTACGTGCGGGTGCATTTTGAAGTTGAGCATTGTCCTCATCTGCCTTACCCATGATATATGCTCCACCTTCAACAAGCTGCATCCCATAGGGTTTTTCACCAAACCATTTTTTTTGTTTGACACCGATAAGTTCTCCTCTATTCTTGTTTCCACAAGAAACAATTAGGAGAGAAATACTCAGTAGAACTAAAAGTCTTTTCATTAATATTTTTATTAAAATCTAGTTTATGCTTTTGTTCAGGATAAAACTAGTTATTTTTTTACTAACTACGTTAAAAACCATCAATTTGATTTAGATTAATTTTAATTGGAGATTTGTTCTTCATTAAAAATCTATAATCGCTTTACGGCGTTATACCAACGATCGGGTATTTTGTCGTGAATCGCATCTTGATAATCTTTTTCTGTGCATGCTAATAACGTCGTACTTTTTATTTTATTATTTAAATGTGAATTATTTGTTAATTCCATCCACCAGCGTTGACTTTTTTCGCTTTTGTAAAAGACCATAATTTGATCCGAAAGAGTCACAGAATATTTAGATAAATCATTTGTGTAAACAGGATATTCTCCAAACCGATACTGAATTCCTTCAATAAAATACCATACCATTTGTGCCAACAGTTGGTGCGTCATTGGTGTTGAAGGTATTTCAAAAATTCCCATAAAACTTATTCGATCGCTAATTCCGGCATAGCGTGTCAATCCACAAATTGTTCTTGAATCCATTCCGTTTGGCTGGCCTTTTAACGGGTCGGCAATGGCCTGCCAAGAAAGGCATTTCATGTCAAAACCAACGATATCTGCATCCCTAAATATAGGTTCTGTTAGTGAGGGATTATCCAGTACTTGACCCAAACGAACCCCATCAAAATACAGTTTTCCCATAAGATCCTTTTCTTCAAGCGCACAATAATAGGTTTGGAAACCAATATTGGTATAATTATTTAAAACATTGGGTTTGTCCATAATAATCCGACTCATATAGGATCGTCCAGATATTAACTCATCCTCTTGAGAAAAATCATAGGATCGATCTATTGAAACAACATTTACCAACTGGTTAAACTTTTGAAAGACTTGATATAAAGGAAAAAGCAAATCATGACTTCCCCCAATAAAAACAGGGATGATATTCATTTGCTTTAAATGAATACCAATTTCTTTTACAGCGAAATACGTATCCTCTACTTTTTCACCATTGGGTAAATCTCCAAGATCTGCGATTTTTAAATTCCAGTTACCGGGATACAATTTGTAGAATACTTTTCTAAATTGGTTTACATTATAGGTGGTATTGGCATAAAAACTATTGCGATATTCACTCAAACCAATTAAAACAATTTGTAATCCTTTGAGTTCAGGAAGTCCATTGGCTTCGGAATGAATACTTATATTTTTTCCAATAATTTGTTTTGGCAATAAACTTAAGCCAACTAAAGTTTCATTTTCAATGGGAACAAGTAATTCTAAACTCATCCTTTTTTAGTCTTTTTTTTCTTTGTCTTAGGTTTTCCAAGATACTTTTCAGCAGTTTCAATTGTTAATTGAGTAGCGTCAATATCTTTCCCTATTTCAACTTTTTGCTTACCTCTAATAATGTGGTGTCTTCCCCATCGTGCTTTTTCAACTCGAATCCCAGCGTCTGTCCAATCGTGAATTACTTTATCCTTTTCTTTTTGAATTTTTTCTTCAATGAGTGTGACAAAATCTTGTTCACTTAAGTTATCAAAATCATATTTCTTATTGACATTGATAAACATTCCGCTCCACTTTAAAAAAGGCCCAAAACGCCCAACTCCTTTTGTTACCGGAAGATCGTTATGAACATATACAGGTGCGTCCGCTTTTTGCTTTTCTTTAATTAAAGTAATTGCTGTATCTAAATCCACCTCAGTAGCCAACATTCCTTTTGGGAGAGAAATAAAAATATCATTGTGTTTTACAAAAGGACCAAAACGTCCATTGTTTACAAGGATTTCTAGATCTTCAAACTCACCAAGCGTTTTTGGCATTTCAAAAAGCTGCATCACCTCATCATACGTTATGCTTTCTAATTGCTGATTAGGGCCTAAACTTGCATAAATTGGTTTTTCTTCATCTTCTGGATCACCTATTTGTGCCATGGGTCCAAATTTCCCAAGACGCACTTTAACCGATCGCCCAGAGCCGGGGTCAACCCCAAGTACACGTTCCCCTGATTCTCGCTGAGCATTTTCTTTAACATCTTCTACAATAGGATGGAACTTATCATAAAAGGACTTTAACATTTCAGTCCAGTTTTCACCTCCGCTAGCAATATCATCAAAACTTTGCTCTACTTGGGCAGTAAAATTAAAATCCAAAATATTTTCAAAATTGTCCACCAAAAAGTCATTAACAATCATACCAATATCTGTAGGAATCAATTTCCCTTTATCGGCACCCACCATTTCTGTCAATTGCTCTTTTCGGATTGTATTCTGCTCTAAAACTATTTGTTGATAGGAACGTGAATCTCCTTCAGAGGAACCTTTTTCAACATATTTTCTGTTTTGAACGGTAGAAATCGTGGGAGCATAAGTAGAGGGTCTTCCAATTCCCAATTCTTCCATTTTCTTTACCAAAGAAGCTTCAGAATAACGATAAGGGGGTCGCGTATATCGTTGAGTTGCTGTCATTTTATTGAGATGGAGTTCGTCGCCAACAACTACTTTAGGTAGCATCCCACTCACTTCACTATCATCGTCATCAACACCTTCCAAATATAATTTCAAAAATCCATCAAAAGTAATTACTTCCCCTTTTCCTGTAAAAAATTCTTTGTGTGTATTCGCATTAACAATAACCTGCGTGCGTTCTAAAAGTGCATCACTCATTTGGGAGGCAACCGTTCTTCGCCATATTAATTCGTACAAACGTGCCTGATCATGATCAATATTTAATTTAGCTTTTGAAAAATCAGTAGGGCGGATGGCCTCATGCGCCTCTTGTGCACCTTTATTTTTAGTTTTATAACTCCTTGGCTTTAGATATTCATTACCATAGGCCGAATTTATTTGCGAAGCAATATTTTTCTGCGCCTCTTGAGATAGATTTACACTATCAGTTCTCATGTAAGTGATATGACCAGCCTCATAAAGACGTTGCGCCAAGGTCATGGTTTTACTCACAGAAAAATATAATTTTCTTGAGGCTTCTTGTTGAAGTGTAGAGGTTGTAAATGGAGCCGCCGGACTTTTCTTGGCGGGTTTCTTTTTAATATCACCAACTTTAAATTTTGCATTAATATTTTGCTGAAGAAAAGCATTTGCTCCATCACTATCTTCAAAAGACTTAAGCAATTGAGTAGGAATCTGTTTTTTTGATTGAGTCTCAAATAAAGCTTGTGTTTTGTAACTCTGCTCAGGTGAGAAATTTCTGATAGCACGTTCTTGATCTACAATTAAACGAACTGCAACAGACTGGACCCTTCCAGCAGAAAGACCCCCCTTAACTTTTCTCCATAAAACAGGTGATAACTCATATCCTACTAAACGATCTAAGATTCTTCGTGCCTGTTGCGCATTTACTAAATCATAATTAATTGTACGTGGAGTTTCTATCGCTTTTAAAATAGCATTTTTGGTAATCTCAGAAAAAACAATTCGCTTAGAGTTGTCTTCGTTTAGTTTTAGCGTGTTCGCCAAATGCCAAGCAATAGCCTCTCCTTCACGATCTTCGTCACTGGCCAACCAAACCGTTTCAGATTTTTTTGCCAAACTCTTCAACTCATTAACCAACTTCTTCTTATCACTGCTGACAACATAATTAGGAGTAAAATCTCCATCTAAACTAACGCCAAGTTCCTTGGAAGGAAGATCGGCTATATGTCCAAAACTAGAAGCAACTTTAAAATCTTTCCCCAAAAATTTCTCAATGGTTTTCGCTTTTGCAGGGGACTCTACGATTACTAAATTTTTGGCCATATTGAATTTTATTTGGAAGCAAAAGTAGTTAAGTTTTTTTGGAACTATCAAATTTTAAATTCAGGTTCTTTAAAATTAAACACTTTTTTAGCTATTAACTAAATCATTTTTTTATTAAAAAATCGCTATATTTAAATACTCATTTATAAATGAAAAAAAAATGAATCTTGATACTATCATACCCGTTTTTGAAGCAAATTTACTGGCTGAAATAGAAAATATCGGCACGATTAGGGAGGTGAAAAAGGGAGATATTTTTGTTGACTTGGGAGAACAAATTAAATTTATACCGCTCATTGTAAAAGGCTCTGTAAAAGTGGTTCGAGAGGATGAAAATGGAGATGAATTATTACTTTATTTTGTTGATTATGGAAATACCTGTGCAATGACTTTGAACTGTTGTATGGAAAATACTAAGAGTGAAATTCGAGCAATTTGTGAAATCGACACCACCCTCATCATGATTCCTTCGAACTACATGGATCGGTGGTTATCACAATATAAATCGTGGCGTGTTTTTATTTTTAATAATTTTCAAAGTCGTTTAAATGAATTATTAAAAGCCGTTGACTCCGTCACTTTTTTAAAATTAGACGAAAGATTGGAACGCTACCTGAATGAAAAAGTTTTATTGCTAAAAAATAAAACTCTAAAAATTACCCATCTTGAAATTGCGACCGATTTAAATTCTTCAAGAGTTGTAATTTCCAGATTACTCAAAAAAATGGAGAAAAATGGAACGCTCTATTTAGGCAGAAATACGATTCAAATAAATCCCTGAAAATTGTCCCTGTAACAAATGTTACCCTTATTGACTTAAACTGTAGTATTTTTGTTTCAAATTATAAAAGTCTGAAACAGTTTTTTCCAATATTAAAATGGATTCCTTCATACAGGAAAGCCTACTTGAAAGATGATCTTGTTGCGGGAGTAACCGTTGCGATTTTATTAATTCCTCAAGGAATGGCGTATGCTTTAATTGCTGGGTTACCCCCCATCTATGGACTTTATGCTGCTTTAACCCCACAAATCGTTTATGCCCTTATGGGAACCTCAAGACAATTGGCCGTAGGGCCCGTTGCAATGGACTCTCTTCTTGTGGCTGCTGGGCTGGGTGCATTATCTATTGCGTCTCCTGACCAATACATTCAAATGGCAATTCTTCTGGCATTACTAATGGGAGTTATACAATTTCTTATGGGTCTTTTTCGAATGGGGTTTATGGTTGCTTTTTTATCAAAGCCTGTCATCAATGGTTTTACTTCCGCCGCAGCAATCATTATTGGCCTAAGTCAATTAAAACATCTTTTGGGAATTACAATTCCACAAAGCAACAAACTCCAACATGTTATTGGGTCTATCTCGGAAAGTAATTCCCCAGTTCATCTCCCTACCCTTACTATTGGCCTTGCAGGTATTGCGCTCTTATTAATTATCAAAAAATGGAACAGAAAAATTCCTGCTTCATTAATCATTGTCACTTTGGGAATAGCCTGGGTTTATTTATCAAAACAAAACGAAAACGGGGTAGCCGTTGTGGGTTTAATTCCTGAGGGACTTCCTGTTTTTAGTCTCCCTAATTTAAATTGGCAAAATATTGAAATCCTTTTTTCTACTGCACTAACCTTAGCCTTAGTTGCATTTATGGAAGCCATTTCAGTTGCCAAAGCAATTGAAGAAAAGCATAAAAACTACGAGGTAAATCCCAATCAAGAACTTATTGCTTTGGGCGCTTCCAACATTATCGGTTCCTTGTTTCAATCCTATCCCACCACAGGAGGCTTTTCCAGAACTGCCGTTAATGATCAAGCAGGTGCCAAAACGGGTATCTACCCTTTAATTTCAGCTGCCATCATCGCCGTAGTGTTAAGTTTTTTTACACATTGGTTTTTTTATTTACCAAAGGCGATTCTTGCCGCAATTATTATGGTAGCTATCGTCAATTTGATCAATATTAATTATGCCATTCGGCTCTATAAAAGTGCTAAAGATGAATTTTTAGTCTTATTGTTCACCTTTTTTCTTACCCTTTTTGTTGGTATTACTGAAGGTATTTTATTGGGTATTTTACTTTCACTTCTTTTGTTAGTATATCGAAATTCAAAACCACACTTTGCTTTTTTAGGTCGAATTGGAACCACCAACTATTTCAAAAATATTCATCGTTTTCCTGATGAAGTTGTTACAAGAGAAGATTTAGTCATCTTGAGATTTGATGCGCAGCTTTTCTTTGGAAATTTTCAATATTTCAAACAATTAGTGAACGAGGAAGTTAATAAAAATCCAGAAAAAATTAAAGGTTTTATCATTAATGGGCGCTCTATAAATTACATAGATAGTTCGGCAGCAGAACAACTGACTGAACTAATTTTATCTTTACAAAAAAAAGGAATACGTGTCATGTTTGTAGGCGCAATAGGACCTGCAAGAGATGTTATTTTAAAAAGTAACATCATTAAAGCATTAAAAAAACAAAACTTATTTATCACCTCAGGGGACGCAACGGACAGTTTTGATGGAATTTGCAAAAAAACTCCTCTCCAAAAAAAATTAAGCCAACAGCGCAATTCTTGAATGCAAGTGTGACTAATATGACAAATAAAATAATTGAGAATTTATAATTTTACAAAAAAAACATGATCGTTGAACAAATTTATACGGGATGTCTCTCCCAAGGGGCCTACTACATTGAAAGCAAGGGCGAAGCCGCTATTATTGATCCTCTAAGGGAAGTGGCTCCATACATCGAAAAAGCAAAAAAAAATAAGGCCACTATTAAATATATTTTTGAAACCCATTTTCACGCAGATTTTGTAAGTGGACATGTTACACTTGCCAAAGAAACTGGAGCAACTATTGTTTATGGTCCTATGGCTCAAACCCGTTTTGAATCTTTAATTGCAAAAGATCAACAAGAATTTAAAATCGGAGACCTAAGCTTAACGGTATTACACACTCCAGGACATACCATGGAAAGCACTAGCTATTTATTGAGTGATGTTTCCAAAAAAAACATTGCTATTTTTAGTGGAGACACACTGTTTCTGGGAGATGTGGGGCGTCCTGATTTAGCACAAAAAGCAGCTGAGATGACTCAAGAAGATTTGGCTGGTATTCTCTATGAAAGTTTGCGGAAAAAAATCATGCCTTTGGCCGATGATCTTCTTGTTTATCCAGCACACGGAGCGGGTTCAGCTTGTGGTAAAAATCTCAGCAAGGAAACCGTCGGAACCCTAGGAGATCAAAAGAAAACAAATTATGCTCTTCGTGCAGACATGACTAAAGAAGAATTCATTAAAGAAGTAACAGAGGGTTTACTCCCTCCTCCGCAATATTTTCCTTTAAATGTAAAAATGAATAAAGAAGGATATGAAGACATTGGAACGGTCATTGAATCAGGCACCAGACCCTTGTCTCCTGAAGCATTTGAAGCTGCTGCAAATGAAACAGGTGCTATTGTTTTAGACGTTAGACATCAAGATGATTTTGCGAGAGGGCATGTTCCGCAATCCATTTTCATAGGAATAGAGGGTAGCTTTGCACCATGGGTAGGGGCTATGATTGGAAATGTCAAACAACCTATTTTATTAATCACGCCTGAAGGAAGAGAAGAAGAAACAGTAACACGGCTAGCTCGCGTTGGTTTTGACAATACCCTAGGATATCTCAAAGGTGGAATGAACAACTGGTCAAAAGCCAATAAAACAGTTGATACCGTTGAAGGTATAGAGGTTAAATCGTTTAAGCCCATAGCAGAAAAAGAAAACTTGACTATTTTCGATGTTCGTAAACCAGGGGAATACGCATCAGAACATCTTGTAGACGCGCATTCTACGCCCCTAGATTTTTTAAACAATCACATGAGTGAATTTCCAACAAAAGGTGATTTTTACATTCATTGTGCAGGAGGGTATAGAAGTATGATTGCCGCCTCAATTTTAAAAAGTAGAGGGATTCACAACTTGATAGATGTACGTGGGGGATTTGCTGCCATCAAAGAAGGAGGCATGAAAGTCACCAAATATGTTTGCCCATCAACACTATAATTATTTGATAAAATATACTTTTTTTAATGGAATGGATTTTTAAACCCTGGCCTTGGTATATTGGTGGGCCTATGATTGCTTTTGTATTGTTTTTATTACTTTTTTTTGGTAAAAATTTTGGAATGTCTTCAAACCTAAGAACCCTATGTACCCTCTGTGGAGCCGGGAAAACTAGTCGTTTTTTTAACTTCGACTGGAAGACACAACAATGGAATTTGTTTGTAGCCTTGGGTGCCATCATAGGAGGCTGGATGGGTGCAAACTGGTTATCCAATGAAGCGATTGTTCAACTCAACCCAGACACAATTAATCAGCTTCATCAATTCAATATTAAAAGCGCAGGCGCTGCCTATATGCCAGAAGAATTATTTAGCCTGCAAGCACTTACAAATCCTAAAGTAATTTTGTCCCTTTCACTCGGGGGGTTTCTTGTAGGTTTTGGCGCTCGATATGCAGGGGGTTGTACTTCGGGCCATGCCATAACTGGATTAAGTAATCTTCAATTAGTTTCGCTATTTGCCGTAATTGGATTTTTTATTGGCGGCTTATTAATGAATCATTTTTTACTTCCTTATTTCCTTTAATCATGAGACAACTCTATTTTCTTTTTATCGGTATTCTTTTCGGAATTATCATGTTCAAATCGGAGGCTGCTTCTTGGTTTCGGATCTATGAAATGTTTCAATTCCAGTCGTTTCACATGTATGGAATTATTGGGTCCGCATTATTCTTTGGCGTTATCCTGATACAACTTATCAAAAGATTCAAACTAAAATCAGTCTTTGGGGAATCCATTCGTATTCCAGATAAAGACAAAAGTTTTTATCGCTATATGTTGGGAGGAATAATCTTTGGTTTAGGCTGGGGATTAACAGGTGCTTGTCCTGGCCCTATATTTACGCTGATAGGAGCCGGTTTTTTTCCAATTCTTATTGTACTCTTTTTTGCAATGGTAGGCACCTGGATTTACGGTCTGGTGAGGAATAAGCTTCCCCATTAATACGATTTTGCTCTAATTTCAAACACTCAAATCATCCAGCGCAGGAATAGACATGACAAAATGTCAATATGCTTTGGTTTTTTTGTAATTTTGTTTGGAAATTTTGAAAAAGAATATAGAGTAACATCATGTCGGTAAAAGAAATAGATTCGCTGAAGAAAAACCCTTTAGATCATGAGGGAACTCCTATTACATTTGATGTAGTTGAGAATAAAACTTCCAAGAAGAAAGCCTATATCGAAAGTTATGGGTGCCAGATGAATTTTGCAGATAGCGAAGTGGTTGCCTCCATCTTGAATGATGAGGGCTATAGTATAACCGATGTTTTAGATGATGCTTCCTTAGTCTTGGTAAACACTTGCTCCATCAGAGAAAAAGCAGAGTTGACCGTTCGCAAGCGACTTGAATATTTTAATTCATTAAAAAAAAATAAATCAAAAATGACTGTCGGTGTTTTAGGCTGCATGGCTGAACGTCTAAAGCACAAGTTCTTGGAGGAAGAAAAAATAGTTGACTTAGTTGTAGGTCCTGATGCCTATAAAGACATTCCGAACTTACTTCAAGAAGTTGCCAATCAAAGAGAAGCCGTTAATGTCATCTTATCCAAAGAAGAGACCTATGGAGATATTGCTCCGGTTCGATTAAACTCGAATGGTGTTTCTGCTTTTGTTTCCATAACAAGAGGCTGTGATAACATGTGTACTTTCTGTGTAGTTCCTTTCACTCGGGGTAGAGAACGAAGTAGAGATCCCAAGAGCATCCTGAAAGAAGTCGATGACTTAGCCGCTAAAGGATACAAAGAAATTACCTTGTTGGGTCAAAATGTAGACAGCTATTTATGGTATGGCGGAGGACTAAAAAAAGATTTAGAAAAAGCAACTCCCTTACAGCAAAAAACAGCCATCGGATTTGAAACCCTGTTGGGACTTGTAGCCGAAGCACACCCGAAAATCCGGATTCGTTTTTCAACATCCAATCCTCAAGACATGTCTGTGGATGTTCTTCAGGTCATGAATAAATATGACAACATATGTAAACACATCCATCTACCCGTTCAATCAGGAAGTAACGGAATTTTAAAGAAGATGAATCGTCAACATACTCGGGAAGAATACTTCAAGCTAATTGATTCCATTCGAGAAATCATACCCGACTGTAGTATTTCTCAAGATATGATCGCAGGGTTTCCTACAGAAACTGAGACGGATCATCAGGAAACTTTAGCGCTTATGGACTATGTAAAATATCATTTTGGATATATGTATGCCTATTCAGAACGCCCTGGAACATTAGCCGCTAAAAAAATAGAAGATGATGTTCCCGAAACTGTTAAGCAAAGAAGGCTTAGTGAAATCATAGCAAAACAAAGAGAGCACAGTCAATTTCGTACTGCCGAATACATGGGTAAAACCGTTTGTGTATTGGTTGAAAAAACATCGAAAAAGTTTGACACCCAGTGGAGTGGTAGGTCCACACAAAATACTGTGGTAGTATTTCCAAAGGAAACGTATCAGATTGGAGATTTTGTAGATGTAAAAATAAATGAATGTACTTCGGCTACCTTAATTGGAATTGCTACAGGGTATTCTAAAAAAGTTTAATTATGGATTCATTACAAAGTATAAAACAACGTTTTGGAATTATTGGAAATAATATTGGTCTTAACCGATCCTTAGAGAAAGCAATTCGCGTTTCAGGTACTGACATTTCAGTATTAGTTATTGGGGAAAGTGGAGTCGGAAAAGAAAATATCCCTAAGATTATTCATCAATATTCGCATAGAAAGCATTCCAAATATATAGCTGTAAATTGTGGTGCGATTCCTGAAGGAACCATAGATAGTGAACTTTTTGGACATGAAAAGGGAGCTTTTACAGGAGCTACTCAAACCCGTTCTGGCTATTTTGAAGTAGCCGATGGGGGAACTATTTTTTTAGACGAAGTTGGAGAATTGCCATTGCCTACTCAAGTACGCCTTTTACGTGTTTTAGAAACAGGAGAATTTATAAAAGTGGGGTCTTCTAAAGTTCAAAAAACCAATGCTAGAATTGTTGCTGCTACCAATGTAAATATGATGGAGGCAATTCAAAAAGGAAAATTTAGAGAAGATTTATACTACCGATTAAGTACCGTAGAAATTACCCTTCCACCTCTAAGAGAGCGAAAGGAAGACATCGTACTATTGTTTAGGAAATTTGCCTCAGATTTTGCACTTAAATACCAAATGCCTCCCTTACAACTGGATGAACATGCTCAAGCATTGCTTAAGGAATATCGTTGGAATGGTAACATCCGACAACTTAGAAATGTTGCTGAACAATTATCTGTATTGGAAAAAGAAAGAAATATTAATGCCGCTATGATAAGGTCTTATTTACCTGATCGATCCAGTCAATTACCTGCTTTGGTAGGAAAAAAAGAACGAGAAAGTGATTTTTCATCTGAGCGCGAAATTCTTTACAAGGTATTGTTTGATATGAAAAGTGACTTAAATGACTTAAAAAAATTAACCCTAGATTTAATGAATAACGGAGTTTCAAAAGGAACCCAAGAAAAAAATCAAGGTTTAATCGAAAAAATTTATGGAAAAGATAGCCCTGAAGATATTGAGCCCGAACCAACATCGCTTGAGGCATTACCCTTTTCTTCAGAAACTCCAGAAATTTCAAAAATTCAAACTGCCGATAAGTATGCATACGCAGAGACCATAGAGGAAGAAGAACCCCTTTCTTTGCAGGAAAAAGAAATTGAAATGATCAAACAAGCTTTGATTAGAAGCCATGGAAAGCGTAAATTAGCTTCAAAAGAATTAGGTATTTCAGAACGAACGCTTTATAGAAAAATCAAACAATATGACCTTAATGAACTTGATACAGAATAAAGTTTACGGATTGATAGGAATGATTTCTCTTTTGATCACCCAATCTTGTGGAATTTACTCCTTTACTGGAGCATCAATTCCCCCCGGAGTTTCTACTTATCAAGTTAATTTCTTTGAAAATCAAGCGGGAAATCGTCCGGGTTCAACTGTTGAACCTGGTTTGGATAACGACTTTACCATTGCACTTCAAGACCTGATTATTAATCAAACGAATTTGGATTTGGTAACCTCAGACGGTCAACTAATCTATGAAGGCGAAATTACAGAATATAGTGTAACCCCTATGTCAGCTACAGCACAAAATACAGCAGCTCAAAACCGTTTGAAAATGACGGTTGCTTTCCGATACATTAATACCAAAAGAGAGGAAGATGATTATAATAAAAATTATTCCTTCTTTTATGATTTCCCCGCTGAACTACAAGTTTATGATATAAAGGATGCCGCTCACAAAGAAATTTTTGATCGAATTACTCAAGATATTTTTAATGATACCTTAGCCAAATGGTAATTCAAGACGCTTCTTCATTTTTTAACTTATTGGATAATTTCGAGCCATCCAATTCAAAACAACTTGAAACACTTCAGCTTCTCATTGAGAAATATCCTAATTTTCATATAGCAAGAACTCATCAGCTGAAAGCCCTACAGCAACTCAATCCAGATGCTTTTGACAAACAACTCTCCCATACAGCAATCGCTACCTATGACAGAGAGCTATTGTATGAATTTATTGAGAATCAAAAAACAACCCGCGATCTAAAAAATAATACTATACAAAAAGAGTCTGTCTCAGAAATAAAAACTCCTCCAAAAGAAACAAAAAAGAAAGTTAAACCTAAAAAAGCGGTTAAAGAAAACCTTCCTCAGAAACAAAAAATAAAAAAAGCTCCTAAAGAGCTAAGTTTTTCTGAATGGGCTAAATTTCTCAAAACAAAACAGGTAATCACCAAAGAAAAACCAACTTTGGAGGACAAGTTTCAACTTATCGATTCTTTTCTGGAAAACACAAAACGTATTGTACCAGACAAAAACACTAAAAATACGGTCGATTTAAGCGAAAAAAGTTGGGCATCGACAGATGAATTAATGACAGAGACTTTAGCTAAAGTTTTTGTCAAACAGAAAAAATACGACAAAGCCCTTCAAGCCTTTCAAATATTAGGTTTGAAATATCCAGAAAAAAATAGTTTCTTTGCAGACCAAATTAAAGAGATCAAAAGATTACAAAAACTGAAAGATTGACCTAATGAGTACATTTTCAATATTTATCGCCCTTATTATTATAGTATGCTTCCTTCTTGTGTTGGTAGTTATGGTTCAAAATCCAAAGGGTGGAGGACTTTCTTCTTCTTTTGGTGGTGGAGGATCACAGCAAGTTGGTGGAGTTCAAAAGACCTCCGATTTCTTAGACCGTAGCACTTGGATACTCGCTTCTTTGTTATTGATTTTAATTTTAATTTCAAACGTAACTTTGTCCTCTGGTCAAGTTGTGACAGACTCCAAACTTCTTCAAGACGAAGCAACTCAACAAACAATTCCAGAATCCCTTCCAGAAACAACAAATGAAATCCCAGAAATTCCTGAGATTCCTGCTGAAATTCCAGAAGACAACTAGTTTCTTCTTAAAACACTTTATTGTACTGACAGGCTGACATTTTAACTCCTAAACTGTCAGTAACTAAGCCAATGGCATGGTTTCTGAAAAACACCAAACAAATAAATTTTTTAACAATGAGTAAAATGAATATTAAACCATTAGCAGATCGAGTGCTCATAGAGCCTGCTGCTGCTGAAACTAAAACATCATCTGGTCTTTATATTCCAGATACTGCAAAAGAAAAACCTCAAAAAGGAATTGTTGTTGCTGTCGGATCAGGAACAAAGGACAATCCTATGACTGTTACCGCAGGAGACCATGTACTATATGGTAAATATGCAGGAACAGAACTAAATCACGATGGAAAAGATTATTTAATCATGAAAGAAAGCGATATTCTCGCGATCGTATAATTCATTAAAAATATAAGAAAATGGCAAAAAGAATAGAATTTGATATTGAAGCAAGAGATGGCATCAAACGCGGTGTTGATGCACTTGCTAATGCGGTAAAAGTAACTCTAGGTCCAAAAGGAAGAAATGTTATTATTGGAAAATCTTTTGGCGCTCCTCAAGTAACCAAAGATGGTGTTACCGTTGCTAAAGAAATTGAATTAGAAGATGCTCTTGAAAATATGGGAGCACAAATGGTTAAAGAAGTTGCTTCCAAAACCAACGACCTTGCAGGGGATGGAACAACAACTGCAACCATTCTTGCGCAAGCAATTGTTAAAGAAGGACTAAAAAATGTTGCTGCAGGAGCTAATCCTCTTGACTTGAAAAGAGGAATCGATAAAGCTGTGGATGCGATTGTAACAGAATTGACAGAACAAGCTGCTGCTGTTGGGGATTCCTCTGAAAAAATAAACCAAGTTGCTAGCATTTCTGCAAACAACGATTCAACTATTGGGGGGCTCATTACAGAAGCCTTTGAAAAAGTAGGCAAAGAAGGGGTCATCACTGTAGAAGAAGCCAAAGGAACAGATACTTATGTGGATGTTGTAGAAGGTATGCAGTTTGACAGAGGATACTTATCTCCCTATTTTGTTACTGATTCTGAAAAAATGGAGGCAGATCTTGAAACACCCTACATCTTATTATATGATAAGAAAATTTCTACAATGAAAGATTTACTCCCTGTATTAGAGCCTGTAGCTCAAACAGGAAAGCCACTTCTTATCATTGCAGAAGATGTTGATGGAGAAGCTTTAGCCACCTTAGTAGTAAACAAATTACGTGGAGCACTCAAAATTGCCGCTGTAAAGGCACCTGGATTTGGAGATAGAAGAAAAGCAATGCTGGAAGATATCGCTATTTTAACAGGGGGAACCGTAATTTCTGAAGAAAGAGGATTTACTTTAGAGAATACAACCATTGAAATGTTAGGAACTGCTGAAAAAGTCTCCATTGATAAGGACAATAGTACCGTTGTCAACGGAAGTGGTTCAGCTGACGATATTCAAGCTCGAGTAAGTCAAATCAAAGCACAAATCGAATCTACTACTTCTGACTATGACAGAGAAAAACTTCAAGAGCGTTTAGCAAAACTTTCTGGAGGAGTTGCTGTACTTTATGTAGGTGCTCCCTCTGAAGTTGAAATGAAAGAAAAGAAAGATCGGGTAGATGATGCTTTACATGCTACACGAGCTGCTGTAGAGGAAGGAATTGTTGCCGGAGGGGGTGTTGCTTTACTCAATGCGAAAAAAGTACTAGCACAACTTAAATCAGACAACGCAGACGAAGCTACGGGTATTCAAATTATCAATAAAGCGGTTGAAGCTCCCCTAAGAACGATTGTTGAAAATTCTGGTGGAGAGGGATCTGTTGTCGTGTCTAAAGTATCCGAAGGAAAGAATAATTTTGGTTACAACGCGAAAGAAGGAACCTACGTCGATATGCTTAAAGAAGGAATCATTGATCCTAAAAAAGTGACTCGAGTTGCCCTTGAAAATGCAGCTTCAGTTTCAGGAATGATTTTAACTACAGAATGTGCATTAATAGACATCAAAGAAGAGGCGCCAGCTGCTGCACCCCCAATGGGTGGAGGAATGCCTGGCATGATGTAATATTGATCTTGTTTCGAATAAAAAAACCCGCCATGTGGCGGGTTTTTTTATTTTCATTCTTCAGGCAGCCGTTCATATAAACAGCACATAGGCAATTTATCATAAACCACATCTTCAGCTTTAACTAAAGGCGTATCGTGACCCACTTTGGCAATTTCACCTTGAAGTGTTTTTAAAGGTGCTTTATTAGAATCGTAAATAACAGACATAACATTACTTGGAATATCCCAAGTAGCCATCTTTACCCCTTTTACGTTCAATGCCGCTTTCTCAATTCGCAATTTACACATTTCACAATTCCCGCTGACTTCAAAACTAGCCTTTGCCTTTTTACTCTTTTTTTCCTGTGCTACAAGAGCAAGAGGAAGAACGAATACCCATAACATAATCAGTTTTTTCATATTGTTTAAAATTAAGATTTAAAATAAATTACAAATTCCATCGCAGGCCCGCATATAACATCCTACCAAAAACAGGAGCATATACTTGAGCTGAATCAAAATTGATACCAAAAGGATCCTCAGCTGCAATAATCGGGTTTTTTTGAGTATAATTTCCCAAATTTTCAATCCCTGTATACACCTCAAGCTTATTATTAAACGCTCGGGTTAATTGACTGTTCCACAATCCATAAGCAGGAGCGAACGATCCATCCCCATCTCTTACGGTACTTACAAGTCGCTGTTTTCCAAGTGCGTGATAAGTCAAATCCCACCTCCACTGAGCTCCCTTAGCATTTCGTTCGGTTTCCCATCCAACATTCCCAAAAAAACGATTCTGTGCCTGCAAGGGGCGTTGTAAAAAGCCCGATTTATACGCTGTTTTGACGTCGTAATTTTTATACGCCAATCGAATGCTCAAAGCTTTTACAGGACTATAATCTATCGCCAATTGGAAACTATTTGCCCTGCTTTGTCCTTCTAGGTTATAAAAGGAAATCTGACCTTGCTTCTCCCAGTCCACAACGACTTGATCTGTAAAATTAGTGATATAATAGTCCGCTGTAATATCACCATTTCCTCCCCAAAGTGAGAAAATTTGCCGTACACTTAATCCATAATTCCAAGCAATTTCTGGATTCAAACCATAAATAGAACCTCCGCTTTTTTCAATGGAAATAAGACGATTGGTGCCAAATAAGGTTTGATTTTCGGCAAAAATATTCGCTGCTTTTCTTCCGCTTCCTACAGAAGCACGAAGAATCGTTTTTTCTCTTGGTAAATAACGCAAATGAAATCTAGGAGTGACAAAATTCCCCAAACGATTGTGGAAGTCTATACGAACGCCACCCACGAAACTAAAATTCTCTAGATTATCATAGCTATATTCAAAAAAGCTCCCCACTGATCGGTCACTTCGATCAAAGAAAAAAGTATCTACTGTTTCTAAATATTGATCAAACGAAAAATTTAAACCCACTTTGAATTTATTTTTGGTATTCCCGATAATGGAATTGAATAATAGGTTTGCATAAAAACTTTCTTGATCAATGTCATAGCGTCTAAAACCATAATATGATTCTTGTTTATGATTACTGTAGGCCGACTGAAAACCAAAACTTTGGTAGGGTATTTCAGGAAAAACATATCCTATTTTTAATGAACCATCAAGTCGACTTGTACTAATCTCACTTCCCCAAATCGAAGTGTTATTTTTATCAATATCTGGATCAAATTGGACAGCACCAATTTGTTTGTCGTCTTGCATCCATCGAATACTTGCAAAACTTACCCATCCTTTCTCTGCATCAGTATACTGCCAACGATTTAAAATATTAAGCTGTTTTGCCAATGGCACATCTAAAAACGAATCCCCATTTTGATCTTTCTTCTGAGTTCTTTGATTACCGTGTATAAAAAGCCCTGAACTCCATTTGTTATTTACTTTAAAATTTCCATGCGCATTAACTTCTTGACGCCCATTTGCAGAGGTGAAAAAATTAAAAAACAAAGGGACATCCGAAAAAGGTTTTTTGATTTCTGTATTTATTTGTCCTGCAATACTTTCATATCCATTGACTACAGTGCCCATTCCCTTGGTAATTTGAATGCTCTCAATCCATGTTCCTGGGGTAAAAGTTAAACCATACGCTTGTGAGGCACCACGAACCATTGGGATATTTTCTTCTGTAATCAGAAGATATGGACTGGTAAGACCCAACATTTTAATTTGTTTGGTTCCTGTTAGAGCATCAGAAAAATTAACGTCAATGGAGGGATTAGTTTCAAAACTTTCGGAAAGATTGCAACAGGCTGCTTTCAATAATTCAGCACTGTTCACATTAATTATATTTTGTGCTTCAAGATAGGATTTCTGGATGGCTTTTCGCCTTTGAGTTACTGTGACTTCATCCAAGCTTCCAGAAGAATTTTCATACAGAATATGATTAAATTGAGTATTCCTATTAACAGATAAAGTATCCGTTTTAAACCCAATATAACTAATCACTAATTGCTTTGTCTTTTTTGAAAAGGGGATTGAAAACTTACCTTCTTGATCAGTAACACCTCCAGTTTGGGTACCCATCCAAAAGACATTCGCCCCTTCTAAAGGGCTGTTTTCATTAACTTCATTGGAGAATATTGTACCAGAAAAAGTCTCTTGTGCATTTAAATAAATTCCATAAATGCTTAATAATAATATAAAATATTTTTTCATTGTTTTTGTTTTAGGGGTTAAATCTGTTTTTAAATCATTAAAAACGGACTAGCCATAAAAAACCAAACGATGTTGCAATAAGATTATGTTGTTATGGTCTGGGGGAGGTGGATTCCAATTCTCTTTTGAAACTAGAGATAAAACTGGGATGCTAGCTTTCTGAAAGTCAAGTTTTAAAACGGAATTTAAAGGTGATTTCAGAAAAGTAGTGTTCTCAAATGAAACTTTTTGAGGTTCATCATTTTGAAAAAGAAGAACAGTGTCTTTACAACATGCCTTTTTTAAAAAATTTTTCTCTTTAGGCACCCTTTTCTTTTTGATCATCTCCATTCCGCAGTTGGAGGGATTATGCGCCAAAGAAATTGAAGCAATCTCAGATCCGCAATAATGAACATTCAAAGCAAACCCCACACGTGTCCCTAAAATAAGGAAGGCTAGTAGTAAACTCAAAAATTGTTTCATTTTCACGTGTTAAAGATACTAATTTCCTACTTACACTCTTGACCAGCATAAAGTTATAAAAAACATAAATTTATTTTTATGCTCAAAACAAGTCTATAAATCAGTGATATACGGTTCATTATAACTACTTTTGTGGATTATGAATAAAGATCGCTTTTCCGACGTATTTTCAGAGATTTCTAATCATTTGAAATCAGCTGATCTAACTGTGGTTGAAGGCTTAAACCATATCTGCACTGTTTTAAGAAAAACTTTTGCTCATTACGATTGGGTCGGATTTTATTTTGCCGATTTAGAGAAAAAAAGGCTCCATCTTAAAGCCTTTTCTGGAAATCCAGTTGAACACCAAGAAATTCCTTTTGGAAAAGGTATTTGTGGCCAAGTTGCTGAGACCCATCAGAATTTTGTTGTTCCCGATGTCAATGCACAGGACAATTATTTAGCCTGCAATATTGATGTTAAATCGGAAATTGTAATCCCCCTTTTTTTAGAGGGTAAAAATATTGGCCAAATTGATATAGACTCCAATAAAATAAACCCCTTTACTAGTAAAGATGAAAAATTGCTTGAAGCAATTTGTACTCTTATTTCAAAAACCTATTCAACTTCACTTTTACAACTTTAAATTGACAATGAATACCAAAATAATTAGTTCCGCACTTATTTCTGTTTTTGATAAAACGGGCTTAGAACCTCTAATTAAAGCCTTAGTTGCTCATGACGTTCAATTATATTCTACAGGAGGTACAGAAGCTTTTATTCGTGAGCTGGGATACGAAGTGCACGCTGTTGAAGACTTAACAGGCTATCCTTCCATATTGGGAGGTCGTGTAAAAACATTACACCCTAAAGTATTTGGAGGTATATTAAATCGCTCATCATTAGAATCTGATCAAACAGAAATTGATCAATATGCGATCCCTTCTTTTGATTTAGTCATTGTGGATTTATATCCCTTTGAAAAAACCGTAGCTGGTAATGCAACAGAGAGCGAAATAATTGAGAAGATTGATATTGGTGGTATTGCTTTAATTCGTGCTGCTGCTAAAAATTTCAATGATGTTTTTTGTATCTCAAATAAAGAAGATTACGCTTCTTTTATCGAAATCTACAACTATGCAAATGGTGCCCCATCCTTAGAAGAGAGAAAAGAATATGCTGTAAAAGCATTCCACACCTCATCACATTACGACACCGCTATTTTTAATCACTTTAACGAAAAAGAAAATCGTTTGAAAGTAAGCATAGCGTCCTCACAAGAATTACGATATGGTGAAAATCCACATCAACAAGGACACTTTTTTGGTCCTTTGGGAGATTTACTTGAACATTTACATGGAAAAGAAATTTCTTACAACAATTTACTAGATATTGATGCTGCAGTAAACTTAATGCTTGAATTTTATGACGGTAAGCCTGCCTTTGGAATTTTAAAACATAATAATGCCTGTGGTTTTTCCGTTCGAGATACATTGTCAGCGGCCTACAAGGATGCTCTTGCTGGCGATCCTGTTTCCGCTTTTGGGGGTGTTTTAATTAGCAATAAAACGATTGATCTTGAAACCGCAACCGCTATTCACTCTTTGTTTTGCGAAGTAGTTATTGCTCCAAATTATGATGCAGAAGCACTCAGTCTATTGAAAGAAAAGAAAAATAGAATTATCTTAATTCAAAAAGTAAGTGAACTGCCCAATCAAACGCTAAGAACTTGTCTAAATGGTGTTTTATTTCAAGACAAGGATTCCAAAACAGATCAAAAAGAAGATTTGACTACAGCAACAAAGTTAGAACCAACTTCAACTGAAATTGAGGATCTATTATTTGCTTCCAAAATCTGTAAACACACCAAGTCAAACACCATTGTTTTGGCTAAGAATCAACAATTACTCGCATCGGGTACAGGACAAACTTCACGCGTTGATGCCTTAAATCAAGCCATTAATAAAGCTACTAGTTTTGGGTTTGATTTAAAAGAATCGGCTATGGCAAGTGATGCTTTTTTTCCCTTTCCTGATTGTGTTGAAATAGCAGATAAAGCGGGGATTAAAACCGTTATTCAACCAGGAGGTTCTATCAAAGATAAGTTATCTATCGCCTATTGTGACGCCCATGATATGTCAATGGTTTTCACAGGAATTCTGCACTTTAAACATTAATTCATAATTTTAAGCAATTAACAAAAATAAAATGGGGTTTTTTACTGAAGAAATAGCAATTGACTTAGGTACAGCAAATACCTTAATTATCCATAACGATAAGGTTGTTGTAAATAGTCCTTCTATTGTTGCCATAGACCGAAGCTCAGGTAAAGTGATTGCCATTGGTCATGAAGCTAACATGATGCAAGGAAAGACTCACGAAAACATCAAAACTGTTCGCCCCTTGAAAGATGGGGTTATTGCAGACTTTAATGCTTCTGAGCAAATGATTAATCGTCTGATAAAAAGTATTCCTACTTTAAATCGTCGTTTTTTCTCCCCCTCTTTGCGCATGGTTATTTGTATTCCCTCTGGAATTACAGAAGTTGAAATGCGAGCAGTAAAAGAATCTGCCGAAAGGGTTAACGGAAAAGAAGTATACTTGATTCATGAACCCATGGCTGCTGCCATAGGAATTGGAATCGATATCATGCAACCCAAAGGAAACATGATTGTTGATATCGGAGGAGGTACCACTGAAATTGCTATCATAGCACTTTCTGGAATTGTTTGTGATAAATCGATCAAAATTGCTGGAGACGTATTCACTAGTGATATTATCAATTATATGCGGAATAAACACAATCTATATATTGGAGAACGTACCGCAGAAAAAATTAAAATTATTGTGGGTAGTGTTGCTGAAGAGTTAGATAATCCACCAGATACAATGTCAGTTCAAGGAAGGGATTTATTGTCTGGCAAACCCAAACAAGTCTCCATAAATCATGTAGAAATCGCCAAAGCACTAGATAAATCAGTGATTCGAATTGAGGATGCTATCATGGAGGCGCTTTCGCAAACACCACCAGAACTTGCAGCAGACATCTATAATACTGGGATCTATCTTGCTGGTGGGGGGGCTCTTTTAAGAGGGTTAGACAAACGCCTCTCTCAAAAAACAGACCTACCGATATATGTTGCTGAAGATCCCCTGCAAGCTGTTGTTAGAGGAACTGGGATTGCTTTGAAAAATATTGAGCGCTTTAAAACCGTTTTGATTAAATAAATTAGGTATGCAGCGAATCATTAATGCGCTCGTACAATTTAGAAATCCCATTCTTTATTTTTTTTTATTGGGTTTTTCTTTACTCTTTCTAAGTAGTCGAAGTAGTTTTCATCAAAACAAGATTGGAGAGCTTGGATTTTACTTCTCAAGTGGTTTGTATGAATTTTCTAATTCCATAAACCAATATTTCGACTTAAAAGAAAAAAATAGAATCCTTCATCAAGAGAATACCCAACTAAAAGCTTTGGCACTTAAAAAAAATGCTCCTTTTCTGTATGATCCTTATTTAGGTAATCCAAAACGATTTCCCTTTAAAATCAGAAATGTCAATGTCATTAAAAATAGTCTTTTAAATCAACGGAATTACATCATCATTGACAAAGGAACTGAAGATGGAGTACAAACTGAAGTGGGAGTCATAACTTCAAACGGTATTCTGGGAATCGTAAAGTCTGTCTCTAAAAAATATGCGAGTGTTATTTCAATATTGCATCAAGATTTAAAAATTAATGTCCGCTTTAAGCATAGTAATGCCTTTGGTTCTTTAGTTTGGAAAGGCAAAGGACCCACAGAATTTAGTGTAGAAGATATTGTTTCAAGCGCTCAGCTTCAGTTGGGAGACACCATTATAACGGGAGGTATGTCTTCATATTTTCCCTATGGAATTCCGCTAGGCACCATCACCCATATTGAAAATGACTCCAATAGTGGATATTATATTATGACTGCTGAACTTTTTGAAAATCCTTCTCAAGTCTATGCAGCCTATGTCATAGAAAATAAGTTCAAAGGTGAAATTGACTTTTTAAATAAAGAAGCGAAACCATGAACTCGATTACCCTAAAAACCTTTGCTTCTTTTGTAATCCTTGTTTTATTCCAAGTTTTCATTTTTAATCAAATGAATCTATTTGGATATATCAATCCCATGCTTTATGTATTGTTTCTTGTCAATTATCGTTTTGATCGAAATCAAACTCTTTTCATTTTCATTGGCTTTTTATTAGGCTTTTTTATTGACCTAATGTCTCAGACAGGAGGCGCTCATACCATTGCCAGTCTTAGCGTAAGTTTTTTACGCCCTATCATCATTCGCAATGCTTTTGGAATAACCGCTGAACTTCCAAAAAGCTTTCAAAGTGACCCGAGAATTATAAATAAAGCTGTTTTTTTACTCTTTTTTATACTCTTACATCATTTGATTTATTTTGTGGTAGTT
>Ga0228609_1000063_pt1 | contig 54957 bp, 53 predicted proteins | sample 10DmetaG_FD_190068 | JGI IMG/M metagenome (GOLD analysis project Ga0228609, IMG submission 190068) | Seawater microbial communities from Monterey Bay, California, United States - 10D | ecosystem: Environmental > Aquatic > Marine > Coastal | place: USA: California | collected 2016-11-10 | reverse complement strand
GTGCAAATGAACATCAATCTCGCGCAATAACTTCAACACATCTTCATCAGAATAACGCTTCCGAGCCATGTTTCCTTACTCCCTATGCCAAAATATACTGGCACAGTTCTAGGGGGCTAAGACACCACTGCATAGAACCGATGATATCGCTTATCTCTCCAAGATAGGTTTAAGCTGTCTGTTTGCTTTCTGATAACAGGCTTAGATGTAGCTTCTTTCAATACATATCCCTTCAATACATCTGCTAGTGGCAGGGCCCTCTGAGGAGGCCCTTCCCCATACTGGTAGGACTTAGAGAATATAACCTTCTGTGATCAATGTGAATCCCTAGACCGCAATGAAACATGCTCAGTGCAGCCTACCTCTGCTTTAATAGAAACAGTCAAGTTAGCAGAAATTACCTCCTGCAGCTGTTGGGCTAGTTTACTGTTCTTGTATCCCAATCTCAGGTCAGGCCCATATACGATACCGCCATAAGCCCATAGGCACTCGCCCCCCTCGCTATCGTAGACCAAACCGTAGACCAAAATACGCCTGTTGCAGGAACCAGAATGAGACAGTACCCTTGTTTTGTGGGGTTAATGCTTGGCATCACCTCCTACAGGAGGAACCATCTCCGTGTGGGGGCACCATAGTTCAAGCCAATGCATTGTAATACCTCACTATTTTGACTTTGATAGTGAACCGTAGACCATGCTGGCAACCAAATCTAATAGTTACACATTCCCAAAAGACGGCGTCTGGTATTTCTCCCGTCGAGTACCCGCAGATTTAAGACGGCATTATAGAACGGCTAGGATCGCTTATTCTTTAAGAACCAAATCTTTCGGCCACTTTTAATCAACTGAAAGGCCAAAATCTTATGCCTATCCGACTTCTAAGATATTTGATTTTATTGCTGTGCATACCGTTTGCTGTGGCAGCAACCGAAATAGATTACAAACAAATACAAAAAGATCTGAACAGCATGGGGTACAACGTTGGAGTTGCAGATGGAATTCCAGGTCGAAATACGAAAGCAGGCATCAAGAATTTTTTCAATGATGCAGGATACGTAACTCCTTCGGAAGTTACTGATAATGAGCAGCGCTTCATTCGAAATGTAGCAGCCTTCACATCCAAGCCCTTAGGTTTGATGAGAGAAATTATAACGAAGCAAATCAACGTAGAAGACCTTAGTGATGACCAGCTTTGTGAACTCAACTCTCACCTAGATTTGAAAGAAGGTTTTTATGAAATTAAACGCAGAGAACTTGGATGCCCCTCAGGCACAGAAAAAATAATACGCTATGACGGTGAACTTATAAATAACCCAATAAGGCTACTTCGTGATTTTCAAAAATCGCAAAAGATAGAGATACCAATATTCAACCTTGCATCAACCAACCTGTTTAGTGATTGGGATGAAACGAAGAAAACTTATCACTTCTTGAACCCAAAGTTTGCCAAGCTTCTTGACCGAGACAGAGATCGTGTTTCCTACTGTGCGGATTGGATGCCTCAAATCAGATCAGTACCCCCTGACCCTTCAAAAAACTTGGATGGAACAGGGTCTTGGGCGAATGATACAATAAGGGATGGATTTGTTATCTGCCAAGATAGCCTGAACACGCTATATCTGCGGGCAATGTCACCAACTGAAAGGGTTGCAGATAAAAGCATCCAACAATTCCAAAATATACTAGAATCATGGATGAAAAACGATGGTGGAAATAACCTTCCATTTAGACCCTATCACTCACGATATAATAGAAAGGCTGGAAAGGCCGACCCAAATTTTACATACCTCATTACAATCTCAAAATTGATGGCGGGAGCCGAACTTTTACAAAGCCAGTTCAATTGGCATTTTGAAGAAAAGAACCAATATGCGGCATGGGCCAAAGACAGAATTTTACAACGGCTTCCAGTTGGTGGTCGCAGCGATATATTAAAAAATTCAATTTGTGATTTAAACGTAAAAAAAGATAATATGAACGATGCTTGCATGAATGCAGCGCCGTTCGTCGCTCAGGGGCTTCTCAGGGCAGCAATAGCTGGCAATGATCAGGAATTAGCAGAATTAAGTTACTTGGTTTTTAAACAATACAGTTCTGCGCTTCGATTAGACGGTAGCCAAGCATATGACAGTATAAGAAATTGCTATGCCGCTGATTATACGGTTTGGGCTTCAGAATTTCTACACGATTATATCTACTTAGCTTCTACAGCTGGAGTTTATCTTTGGGAGGATCGATTTTCGAAAAAACATGGTTCTCCAAAAGAAAACATCGAGTACGCCCTTCGAGTAGTAAGTGACCCAAATATTGTTAATGAGTATGCGCAAGATTTCGGTTTTCCCGATTGTGAAGAAAACCAAGGTCAAATTGTACAAAAAGTGTCTAACTATCCAAAATCAGCTTTCGCCTACTATTTGAACACATTCAAACCCGAAAAGCTTGAGGATATATATTTAGAAAATAGAAATGATCTTTGGTCGTACACGGGTGCTTCTGGCATAAACTACGAAATAGATTTGGTGGCTAAGCACCCTACACTTCAAGACTATTTTATAAAAAACGAAGAGGATATTCTTAACCAGAGAGCCCAATTTAATGAAAAAGCTAAATTGGAACGTCGAAAAAAAGTAATGCAAGAAAAAGGTTTTGAACCAATAAAAAACAATGACCAATTTCAAGGCACTTATAAGGTTAAGTGGTATTTTAAAAATGCGGCAGTTGCGGATAGCGCTCGTGAATATCAATCCACAGATTCCCTTATCCTCGAAGGAGGACTTGGTTATTTTAAGGGCGATCAAAAATACGGCCAACCCTCAGCATCTTTAAGGTCTGAACTTTTTATCGCCTATAAAAATAATGGTGAGATATTCATGCAGGGTGATCTGGATCTTTTTGATGTAGGGAGGAGTTATCCTACTGAACTCAAAGGCACATTGAAGATCAGAGAAGAGCCTGAGATAACTGGCGTTTGGGCAGAGGGAGATATTTTTGAACTTGAATTAGAGAAACTTAACTAAAGAAGTTTTACAAGAAATGTCTTTAAATGGTGGACTCGATAACCTTCTCCGTAGCATTCGCCTATTCCCTTTCTGGCCCACCCACCAATTTGATCAATCGCTTCGCTGGGGCACTCAACCGCCCTGAGCCTATCCCGCATTGAATGTCTGAAGCTGTGAATTGTGTAGCCTCGTCCAATCTTGGACTTCAGCCATTTATTCAAAGCAGCGCTGGCTGAGTTAGCATTAGTTCTTTTGCCATCGTTATAATTGGGAAAGGCAAAACGGCTATCTGTCGGATGGGCCAATATTCGTTCTACCGCCCATTTGGACGAGCCAACAAGCGGAAGCAGCCTTTCGCTGCTGGCAGTCTTCAAAGATCGCCAAGGATGCGGCCTAATATTGACGCAAAGAATACCATCCTGTTCCACGAAGTCTGACCTTAACAGCCCAGCGCCCTCACCCAGCCGTATTCCCGTGTCGGCTATCAGGGCAACAAGCCACCGCTTTTCATCATCAGCTTTATAGCAGTCTGACTGAACCTTTTTTATGTCTTCAGGCTTTACTGGAATGCGTTTCTTAACCCCTTGACTTGGATCAAAATAGACATTCGAGAAAGGGTTGACGATTGATAAGCCAAACTCACTCAGGGCTAGGTTTATAACAGCCCTCACGGTGCTAAAAACCCTTGCTACTGAGGCTCCATTCAGACCTTTAGAGAACAGGTAATCACGGAACTTCGTAGCATCAGAGCGAACATAATCGTCGAGGTTTTTCATCCCACAGCAATCGATGAGATAGCCACAGGAACGCCTCACAGCGGCCTCAAAGGTTGGTGGACGATCAAGTCCTTTCAAACGCAGATAAACGGCTACAGCAGCCTTAAACGAGTGCTCATCAGTAGATTGAACACAAGCTGTCGCCTGCCCTGCCCCAATAAGTAAATGCTTGCCAGGAAGATCATCAGAAGAAATTCGTAGGATATGCCAATGCCTGTCTAACTTAGCGGCATCACTTATGGCCCTGGCACGGGCATCCCTGATGGATTTGGTTCTTAAAGAATAAGCGATCCTAGCCGTTCTATAATGCCGTCTTAAATCTGCGGGTACTCGACGGGAGAAATACCAGACGCCGTCTTTATGGAATGTGTAACTATTAGATTTGGTTGCCAGCATGGTCTACGGTTCACTATCAAAGTCAAAATAGTGAGGTATTACAATGCATTGGCTTGAACTATGGTGCCCCCACACGGCTCAGGTTTTTATGGTGTGTTCCTGTTTCAGGCGCCATATTCATCTAACAGGACTGATATTGTTCTGTTTTCGTTAATGGATACAGGATCGTAGTTGATGTCGTTCGTTGATCAGGGTTTTAACACGATAGCAGACAACCATTTTTGTTTAAGCTGCAGGCTATAGCCCTGACCATAAGCTGCCCCAATTCCATCAGTACTCCAACCACCAAGTGCATCCGTGAGTTCGATAGGACACTCCACCGCTCTTAAACGATCTCGGAATGAATGCCTGAAGCTGTGCATCGTGCATTCAGGATTAGTTTGTTGCTTGAGCCATTTTGATAAAGCAGCGCTTGCACTATTGGAGTTCGTAGAAACTCCATCGTTGTAGCGTGGGAATAACATTTCTGAATTCGTTGATTGGTAGGCACGAGTAATTCCCCAAAGAGCTGATCCAACCAGAGGTATATCCCGCTCACTTGAAACCGTTTTAAGCCTTCGCCACGGCCGGGGCCTGATCGAAATGTGGGGAATATCGGCATCTAATCTGACGTCAGCTTTACTCAGCCCTACGATCTCAGCCATTCTACAACCCGTGTCACTGATGGCCGCTACGACCCACCGCAAATCGTCATCTGTGTGCCAGCATTGCCGTTGAACCCTTTGCAAATCATTCAATGGAACAGGCATTCGCTTCTTTGGCCTTATACTTTTATCTACAAATAAGCCCTTAAATGGATTTGAGAGCTCTGACCCTTCTTCTTGAATGGCAAAATTGATCACGGCTTTGATTGTCGTAAGCACACGAGTGACTGAAGATGGAGCAAGGCCTTTGGCAACAAGATAATCCCGCACGGCTGCTGCATCCTTACGGGAAATTGCGTGCAGGTGTTTATTCCCGACCACTTTCACGACGTAACCCAAGGCCCGCTCTACAGCACTGTGGAATGTCTTGGGCTTGTTTGAACCTTTGAGCCGTAGATACATCTCACCAGCCTCAGCCAAGCTAAAACATAAAGACTGCGCCACCTTTGCCTGCTCCCGCTGACCCTGATCTCGCAAAGCAACTAAGTGCTGAGCGGGCACTTCGCCGTAAGCAAGCCTGAGAGAATGCCAATAGGCTTCAAGCTTTGCACTGGCACTGCGAGCTAGAGCCATGGCGTCCCGTGCCGATTTGGTTCTAAGCGAAAAGGAAATCCGATTGGTTTTGTAATGCTGGCGAACATCCTCAGGGACATACCGCTGCAAGTAATAAATACCATCTTTGCGATAGGTATAAGGCACACTCAACAACAACGACATCAACTACGATCCTGTATCCATTAACGAAAACAGAACAATATTAGTATGTTAGATTGAACTATGGTGCCCCCACACGGACTCGAACCGCGGACCTACTGATTACAAATCAGTTGCTCTACCAGCTGAGCTATAGGGGCAAACGATGTAAGCTCTTAACAGTAATCACGGATGATCCCGCGTAGACCAAGTTACAATCGTCTTTGCGGCGTGGATAATAGTAAGAAAACGGTTTCGCAAGCCCCAAAATGTGCCTTTTTAAAGCAAAATTATTTTTTTCCACGTTCAACGGCAAATTTCACTTTCGCGACAGGACTAAAAATAAAAATTTGCACAGCCCAGCGCGGCCTAAACCCCTGGGCTCAAACGCCGATAGGATCTGCTGTGTGACTTTACGCGTACTAAACTATCATGCCATTTTGTAATGCCGCGGTTATCGTTAAAAATATATCCTCGCGTCGAAAACGGGTTGCCACAGCAGCGCTTTTTAAGTTGCTGGAATTCCATTTGCTTCGTTTGGAATGGATCGTTTTCATTGGCCGGACCAAGTGAAGCGGTTTGAGCGGTCGCTCACGCAACAGAAGTATTGCCGCGAACAAAGTTTTAGCGCCCTTTAAGTGGCCGATAGACACGGCTCGCAGCATCCCATAACGGTCCCACAACGGACATGCCTGTCAATCGTTTTGAAACTATATGAATTCATTCGCTTACTTTTGAAGACTAAATAGCCCAAACGCAAAATAAACTGAAAACCTCTTTTAACCAACTTTTTTAAAATAGAAGGGTTCTAAAAAGAGTAAAAAATGACAGATAATTTAAGCGTAAGTTGCTGATTTCATCTCGGGCCCAATAGTTCCTGGTCGCAGATCGAGACTAAATTATTTGACAAATTACACCACAAAACTCATCGGCAGTTCAAAAGCTGGCCAACTCCTTAATTCAGATCCTGACCTAAAGACATCACTTGTGAGTGAAGTAAAGACAAAAAAGCGTGCAATCATAACCATCCACTAGGTTTTCGTGGGTGACGGTGTTGATGAAGTATATCTAGAAAAGCAACGTCTCATAAAATTGCGTAATAGCTTAAAAGATACGACACCTGAGATAACAGAATTCCATTGCGTTCTTAAAGAACGGCGAGGGGATGCACCCCCAGACTTCTGAAAAATGAAGTTTCGCTCAAATTAAGAAAATTTAGCCCGCTATAACAGCGGGCTGGTTACCTTTTTTTTCGAGAGAAAAATCAATGCCAGTACGTAAAAAGTGCGTAAAAGAGATGGGTTTCGATGACATGCATGATCAAACCAACCGATAGACGACATATGTCTAGTCACTGCATGGATTGTGAGCGAGAGTATCAACTGCAATATAAGAAGAGGAAAGCAAATCCGAAAATGCCCCTTGTTTTCCCAAATGATCACCTTTTTTTCTAATGGGCAGACCTGCAACGAATGCGGTGAATTCAAGCGAGCAAAAGCTTTTATATCAAACGAGATGGTCGCAACTTTAAAGGTATCTCCATGCAAAGCAAATGTCAGCCGTGTAAAGAAATCCAAAAATCTAAAGCCTTTATGAAATGAAGGTATGGTATAACCTAAGAAGAATATCCCCAGCGGTTAAAAGATCAGAACAATAAATGCACAATCTGTAGGTCTTCTGATCATAAAAATAAAAGAACAGGTAAGCTGGTTTAAACGTTATTGATTGCTCATGATCATGCTACGGGAAAGGTAAGGGGTTTATTGTGCTCTGCCTGTAATCACGCGCTTGGTCAATTTAAGGATAATAAAGCTGCTCTTTTTCGCGCCAAAGAATATCTAATCCAGTGAAGACCTAAGAATCTGGACCCTAATCAAACCCAACTTATCAAGAGAGCATAAAAAACACCTCATAAAACCTGCCAAGGCCTCGTTTTACTGTCTCTGCCGGTAGGGATATCGCCTACAACCAGATTATTAGCATTCAATCATCTGAAAAAAGCACTTTGCACCAAAAACGGCACTAAACAAACATTCAAGATGTTTTAGTTAAATAAAATCAGTAATTAAGTAGAATTTTGTGGTACCCAAGGCCGGACTCGAACCGGCACGCCCGTTAAGGCGGGGGATTTTGAATCCCCTGCGTCTACCATTCCGCCACTTGGGCCCAATCAGCCTTTCACACGAGGGGCTAAAAAAGCCCCGGAGCACCAATCAAAACCGCTAGGTTTCGGTTGCAACTCTCCATCTTCAGATGGCGTATGCTCGATCAAACCAATTCGAACCTATGGTAGATAGTTGGCTCGAATCTCGATGTTTCGATATCGAAGTTTCTGCCTAGCGTAAACCCAGAAGTTCATTTACCCTGACCTCTATGCGCATAATTGCGGCACTCCATTAGGACAAACACCCAATGCGATTAATAACCGCCCTTCTCACCGCGTTGCTAATCGCACCCTTATCAGCCTATTTCGTTTATGAAAATCATGCGCGCCTCAAGGCGATTTTTGAGCCTGAAAAACAAGATATCATTTCCATGATTAGTTTAGAAAACGCATGTTCAGTTCCTGATACAGCCTTCCAAGTGAGTGATTTAAGCACGGGGCGCACCGTGCCATTCTCAAACGGAAAAGCGCGCCTTATGACCAAACAGGATAACCCAATCCAGCTGCAACTAAATTCAAAATATAAGGCAGTTTGGATTGACCTTCCAAGCCAAAAAGCAACACCGACTATGGTTTTGAAATTTGACTGCTCAGACTCCCAACGGATGCAAGACACGTTCAAATCCCTGAATGAAAGCCTTGGTGATTAGCGTTTTACCACGTCTTTTCGAGAGCTAGACCTGAAACACGTCGCCGACATGTCGGAAACGTTTTCCCGTTTTCATTCTGGAACAGGGCTAAATAGCGCAGAAAAGCAGAAGGATGCAGCGCAAAAAACGCATCCTTATGCTCTTGCTCTAACGCTTTAATAATACCAAACTATGCGTTGATAATGTGTAGAGCATAAACTCAATTTAAGCGAGGTTCGGGCAAATATGAATTTAAGAAAACTTGGTAAGTTTGGTCCAGACATCTCGCCAATAGGGATCGGTGCGATGTCATTCAGTAATTTTTATGGCGCCACCACGGAAACCCAGTCGCATCGCATTCTTCACGCCGCGCTCGCGCAGGGTATAAACCATATCGATACCGCAAATGTCTATGGAATGGGCGTGTCAGAAACAGCAATCGGAAACTTCTTGACACAAAACAAAGCGTCAGCAGCAGGCCAGTTCACGCTTGCCACAAAAGCGGGCATCCGCCGCGATTCCGAGACGGGCAACAGATTTTTTGACAACAGCGCAGAGCATCTGGCAGAGGAATTAGACAACAGCTTAAAGCGGCTGAAGGTCGAAACAATCGACCTTTTCTACGTTCATCGACGCGATGCAAATCGCCCAATAGAAGAGGTAACGCAAACACTGGCCGGCTTCGTTCAAGCTGGAAAAATTCGATCTTTTGGGTTTTCAGAAATCGCGCCCAGTTCTTTGAAAAAAGCCGCTGAAATTCATCATGTTGCTGCGGTTCAATCTGAATATTCCTTAGCGGTCCGAAGCCCCGAACTTGGGTTGGTTCAAGCCACCAAACAATTGGGAACGGCGCTTGTTGCATTTTCCCCTTTGGGGCGATCCTTGTTGACTGACCGCCCTCACACAACGCAGAAGATCGCAACGATGGGGTTTTTGAAGAACAATCCGCGCTTTATCGAGCCAAATTTAAGTGCGAATATCCAAGCAACCGCAAAATTTCGCGCATTGGCCGAAGAAATGGGCACATCGGCGGCGGCCCTATCAATTGCTTGGTTGCTACATCAAAGCGAGCATATTATTGCCATCCCCGGCACGCGCTCTGTGCCGCATTTCCTCGAACATTGCGCGGGTGCACGCCTTAGCTTGTCAAAAGAGGCTATTGCACAAATCGAAAGCGTATTGCCTGTGGGCTGGGCCCATGGCGATAGATATTCCCAGCAGCAATGGATTGGCCCCGAGCGGTATTGCTAATAGCGTGGCCAAATATGCGCCCCGCTCATAGACTAAATTTAGGAATATTATCATATGAAAATTTATAGCGCTGAACATCGCCCCAGTAAAAAAGCCTCATCCAATTGGTTTTCAGGAACCGCCTGGCAGGATCCTATCATCGAAACCCCTGCCCCAGCGCGGGTGCACGCGCTCAAGGTTGCGTTTGAACCCAGCGCGCGAACGGCCTGGCACACGCATCCTTTAGGGCAAACGCTCCACGTCCTGTCAGGCGTTGGATTGGTTCAACTGCGTGGTCAAGCCGCGCAGAAAATAACCGCTGGCGATACGGTTTGGATAGAACCGGGCGAAGAACATTGGCACGGCGCTATGCCTGCGCATGCGATGATCCATATCGCCATTCAAGAAAGCTTGGATGGAACGATGGCGAATTGGCTGAATAAGCTTTCAGATGAAGAATACCAGCAAAGCGTTGCCACGCTTTAGGCTAGGGTCAAAGCGCGCAGCCAGCACTGAAGCCACGCGGCGGATTGACCAGAGCGCATTCAAAGCCCAGCCTAAATCGATCAGCGAACAGCGCGCGATATCTGCTTTGATCCAGCCTAAGAAAAGCCTTCGACAACCGTGACGGTGGCCTCAGAGGCTTGCAACCGAATGGCCTTCACCGGTTGATACGCCTCACTGCTTAAAAACGCCAAGGCCGTAGCTCGATTGGGAAATCGTATCACGACCAAACGCGATGGCGACCATAGATCGGCCTGTGCCACGTCAAGACGCCCTCCTCTTATGATATATTCGCCGCCAAATTCTTCGACGATTGGTTTTGCAAGGCGTTTATACGATTCATATTTCTCTGGATCGTGGATTTTTGTATCAGCAATCAAATAAGCCTGTGACATATCAGCGACCCCTTATGCTTGAGCGCGTTTATATACACGCATCACGACCTGGCTTTCCATCATAAAATAAAAGGTGAGGCCGCTTTATTTATAACCGCATAGCTTGTTTTGCGAGACAATAGACCCATAACTTAAATCCGATCCGCGATAAGTTAACGGGCATTTTTGAAATTTATCAGTCATGAAAGACCTCAAAGGTTTGCTCGGGCTCGAAAACACTTTTGATACTTCTTTATTTTCATGCACTTGCGACAAACATCCGCTTAAGAAATAAAAAAGCAGGAATAGTATATTATAATAAATGATAATTTTTTCAAGACAGAGCACTCTTAACCTTCATCACAGTGAGCCGTTTACTTTATTAAAGGTGTCAAAGTAATACAGAAATGAAAAAATATGAATAGCAATCCTATTCTTTAAAATTTAAAAATAACTGTATGGGTTACGGCTTGGCGCCAGCCCGCAATGCTTGCTCAGACAACTAAAACAGCGCGCAAAATAAAAAGTAGCAGGACTGGTCGAAAAGCCTTATCCCAACATATATCAAGCAACAAACAGGAGCGTGAACAAGTTATGCTGGTTCCTATTATAGAATTGGCAAGCAGCGAAACCCAGCCACCGGCGCATATTGCAGCTTTGGCTCTGGGCAATATCAGCGGATGCGCCGTTCAGTTTTTTCAACCCGAAAATAGTTGGGGATTTGCACGTTTTGCAAAAGGCCAACGTAAATATTTTTTTATTGAGCTGCCCCAGCGAAGTGATCGCAGCAAATTTCTTCCGCTATTAAAGGGTACAGAGCAGGATGATCAATTTTTCACGCTGGATGCAAACCACACCTATATTAGCTTTCGCCTATACGAAGATCTGCATGCGGTTGAGTTTTATGGCTGGCATCGTCCAGCGGCCAAACAGCGCCTGGCTTCAGCCGTAGAAAGCGCTTTAAAACCACATCTTGCAAAGCATGAGCTGAATAAAATGGCAGTTTTAATTGAGGTCCTAAAAAGCTTGACCAAAGCCGCCAAACCTTAAAGCCACCCCCCGTCTTCCGAGGGCGGCGTTTTTGACGCAGAGCCTCGCTGCGCAACTTGACCAATCTGCTAGAACGTGCTGAATGCGAACAGCAATAAAGGATCACTGCAGATGCTAAGGTCACTTTACAATTGGACGATGGGTTTAGCAAAACATCCAAAAGCCGTTTTGGTTTTGGCGTTTATCTCTTTTATTGAAAGCTCGGTTTTTCCAATCCCTCCCGATGTGATTTTGATCCCGATGATTATTGCGGCGCCCAAGCGGGCATTCTTTCTAGCCGCGGTCACGATGGTTAGCTCTGTGGCAGGAGGTTTGTTTGGGTATATGCTTGGGGCATTTGCTTTTGAACAAATCGCCCAGCCAATCTTGTTGTCTATGGGCAAGGCAGACGCAATCGCCGCCTATGCCGAGCGTTTCAATGATGCGGGGTTTTGGGCCGTTTTGGGCGCTGGCATCACACCTTTTCCGTTCAAAGTTATAACAATCATGTCAGGCGCCAGCGCAATGCCCTTGGGGCTGTTTATTAGCACGGCCATTCTGGCCCGGACTCTTCGTTTTTTTACCGTTGCGCTGCTGTTGCGCGTCTATGGAGAGCCCATACGCGATTTCATTGAACGGTATTTGGGCTGGACATTTCTGGCGTTTCTAGGCCTTTTGGTTCTGTGATTTTGGGGAACAAAATGGATGTAACGGCAAGCCGCTTGGCGTTTTTGGCCGGCGCCGGATCATTGGTCATTTTACTGGCCGCCTTTGGGTTTCAACATATTGGCGAGCTTGCCCCCTGCAAGTTGTGCCTCTGGCAAAGGTATCCGCATGGTGTGGCAATATTTTTAGCGGTGATATTTTCGCGCGCAAAACACCGCTTACTGCTTTGGCTTGGCGGCTTTGCATCGCTGAGCACAGCAGCAATTGCCGCCTATCATAGCGGTGTTGAGCAAAAATGGTGGCCAGGACCAGATACCTGCACGTCGGGCTCTATTGACGGGCTCAGCACAGAGCAGCTTTTGGCGCAAATTATGGCCGCGCCAATCATCCGCTGCGACGAAATTGCCTGGAGCTTTTTAGGCTTATCGATGGCCAGCTGGAACCTAATTGCATCGCTGCTTTTAGCCGCTCTTTGGTTCTATGCATGGCGCATTTGGCCCAGGACAGACATTTCAGCTTCGTTGCGATCATAAGTAGCTGCTACGTTGCAGTTTATACTTAGCCATTTTCTCATTCAACGTGCGCCGCGGCAGGCTTAGCTCTTCCATAACTTTTGAAACCGAGCCTCTATGCCGCCGCATCGTGTTGTCGATCAGCATTTTTTCAAACGCCTCAACATATTCTTTCAACGGCTTTCCCTCAGTGGTCACCACGCTCGAAGCATCCTCATTTTCATCTAGCAAAAGCGCCGAAATATTCCCCTCGCCAGAGCGCCATTGCAAAACGGCCTGCTCTGCAACATTGATCAATTGACGGACATTTCCTGGCCAAGGCGCTTGTAAAATCTGCGCCGCTTCCTGAGGCTTCAAACCGCGAATTTCGCTGCCATATTCATCGGCGAAATCACAACAAAATTGGTTAAACATCAACAAAATATCATCCCCGCGCTGTCGCAGGGGCGGCAAGGTCATTTGCAGCGCATCAAATCTGTAAAATAGGTCTTTTCGCAAACAATCCTGAAGGCTCTGCCCCACGGTTTGCAGATTGCTAATCGCGATAATCTTAACATCAGCTGGATCACCTTGTTTGTTAAGAAAGTTCAACAATTGGGATTGGGCCGCTGCGCCCAAAACGTGAAAATCTTCCAAAATCAAGCTGCCACCCCGCGCCAATTCGACCGCTGGCAAGAAATCATCCTCGGGCAAGATCGGCCCAAAAAGGCGCCGCGCAAGGCTGGCCTCATCAAAAGCGCTGCAGGACATCAAAATACACGCTTTCCCAGCCCTGTTGCCGACCGCGTGCAACGCATGCGCGACAAGCGTTTTACCCGTTCCGGTTTCGCCCGAAATCAAAACAGGCCCGTCCGACAGACCAAAATCTAAAATATCTTCACGCAGCTTGTTCATCGGCTTTGATTTACCGATGAGTTTCTTTGATAATTGCGTGGTATCCGAAAGCTCGCGGCGCAATTGACGATTGTCGAGGGTCACGCGACGGCTTGCACTGGCTTTTTTCGCCAATGCGCTTAATCTTTGGGGGTCAAACGGTTTTTCTAAAAAATCAAACGCTCCCAACCGCATGGCCTCAACTGCCATCGGAACATCGCCATGCCCGGTGATCATAATCACCGGCAGGCTGCTATCTTGGGCCAACAGTTTTTTTAAAAACTGCATGCCGTCAATCTCTGGCATTTTCAAGTCTGTGATTACGATTCCGGGGTAATTGGCATCAATCTGCTTTAATGCATCGCGCGCGCTCGCATAGATCTGCGCGTCATATCCCGCCAAAGCAAGCCATTGCCCGATCGATTCGCGCATATCAACTTCGTCATCCACAATCGCGATTTTCATTGCCTGTCCCATAGTATCACTCTGCCGCTTCAGCGCCGGAAATATCAACCGTATTTTTAGTGAAGGCGGGCAAAGTGATTTCAAACACAGCCCCGCCCGCAGCGGCGTTTCGCGCGGTCAGCCTACCATCCAACTCGGCCAGTATCCCAGATGAGATCGCCAAGCCCAATCCAACCCCATCACCGGCAGGCTTTGTTGTGTGAAACGGCTCAAATAACGTTTCAAGATCGCTTAGGCCGATCCCATTATCCCGTACGCTCAGAACAATATCGTCACTGCTGTTAATAGACACTACGATTTCAGGATTTTCTGACGCTTTCACTGCGTCGATCGCGTTGCGCAAAAGATTGATCAACACCTGTTCGATGCGCAATCGATCCGCCATCACAACCGCGCTTTCTTTTGGCAATATCTTGGCAAGCGCCACTTTAGAATGGCTCAGCTGAGGCTCCATGATGGCCAAGGCAGAGCCCAAAGCCTCAACCATATCCACCGGCTGCAGCTTTTCACCGCCTTTGCGCGCATAACTTTTAAGTTGTTTTGTGATTGCCCCCATGCGTTCGATCAAACCGTCAATACGGCCAAGCGCCGCCAAGGCTTCCTCCGGCCGCTTGCGCTTCAATAAAAGCGAGGCTCCGGCCAGATATGTTTTCATAGCGGCAAGCGGTTGATTTAGCTCATGGCTCACAGCAGCCGACATTTCCCCCAAAGCCGCAAGCTTTGAATGCTGGGCCAAGGATTGTTCGGCCACCGCCAGCGTTTCCTGAATTTTTTTACGTTCCAACACTTCCCAATGCAATTGCTGGTTTAACAGCTTTAGCTCATCAGATTCTTTTTGAAACGATATTAAGCGGCCGGCCATACGCCGATTGATTAGATAAAATAAGGTCGCAAAAAATAACGCAAAACTCATCGTTTCTAGTGCCAGCCAGCCATTCACTTTTTCGCGCACTCCAGAATAGGCAGTGAAGGAGATGACGCGCCAATCTTGAAAAGGGATCTTACTCTCCATGCGCAGAACCGCCGCGCCTTGCAGATAGGTATCTGCCGCCACGCTGGTCCAATCACTGGTGACGCGCATCGCCCGCTCAATCGCGTTTTTTGGTGGCTCGCGCATCAAAGCGTCGGCGATATTGATCCCGCGCCAACGCGGCTCGGTCGCGAGCAAAATCTGCCCTTGCGCATCAGCAACCAATACGGTGTCGGAAATACCCCGCCAAGCTTGTTCAAATTTTTGTAAGTCCACTTCTACCGCGATAACACCAATCGGCTGATCATAAGACAGTATTCGCCGCGCGTAAAAAAACCGCGTCTGGCCCGATGGCGCTTGCACAAGGGTAAACCCAGTTTGAGGAGAACTCATCGCGGCGGTAAAATAGCTTTGCGCCTGATGCGACAAGCCGATGACCTCGCCATGCGTAGAGGCCACAACCCGGCCTTGCAAATCGGCCAAGATCAGCGAGACGGCGCCAATTTCCTCGACAAAACCAGAAAACCGCGCCGTGATATCGGAAAAATCAGAGGCGCGTAACGCCCAGATCACCTCGGGATCCTTCGCCAGAATTTGCGGCACAATCGAAGCGCGCTGCAATTCGCTAATAACGTTGCTGCCATAAAGCGCCAAGCGAAGTTCAGCCTGGTTGCGCATCGACAACGTAAAGCGGTCTGTCAACACCCGGTTGGTCAGCCATAACGTTGCCGCCGCAAAAGCCAATAAGGCCAACACCACAAGCCGAACTTGCCAGCTTGGTCGGCGCGCACGGGTTGTGGCGGTTCTTGAAGATATTAAAGAATCAGTTAGAAATTGCGCCATCCTGCCTGCAATTTAAACTAAATTCTTCGCTCTGTCAGGCGCTTGCAAGCTGATTAAGACATCCTTGAAACATAGCCTGCCCATCGATGCCACCATGCGCCGGCTCAACCGCGCGCTCTGGATGCGGCATCAACCCCAGAATCCGTTTGTTTTCAGATAGAACGCCGGCAATATCATCCACCGAACCATTGGGGTTACTTTGATAGGTGAAGGCGATCCGATCCTGATCCTGCAGCCGCTTTACGCCCTCTGCATCAAGCCTGTAATTGCCATCATGATGCGCAATCGGCAAAGAAATCACCTGATCTTGCTGATAACCTGAGGTGAAGCTGCTGGCTGTTGATTGGACCTTAAGATCCACGTCTTTACACAGAAACTTCAAGTTCGAGTTGCGGATAAGCGCGCCCGGCAACAGGCCGGTTTCTGCAAGCACTTGAAACCCATTACACACGCCCAAAACAAAGCCACCGCGCTGCGCATGCGCGATCACTGATTGGCAAATAGGTGATTTTGCCGCGATCGCGCCACAGCGAAGATAATCGCCAAAAGAAAAGCCGCCCGGGATCGCAACCAGGTCAATCCGCTCTGGCAATCTGGCCTCTTTATGCCAGACCATCGCGACCTCAAAGCCTGCGGCCCGCAATGCAACGGCCATATCACGATCGCAATTGGAACCAGGAAAAACGACAACCGCCGCTTTCATAGTAGAATCTCGACGGTGTAGCTTTCGATCACCGTATTGGCCAAAAGCTTCTCACACATTTCGGTCACAGCGTTTTTTGCAGCAGCTTCCTCCATATCAGCAAGCTCAAGATCGATCACTTTGCCCTGCCGCACTTGCTCTACCCCGTTAAACCCCAATGCCCCTAAAGCGTGCTGAACCGCATCGCCCTGTGGATCAAGAACGCCGGATTTTAGCATCACAAGTACTCTGGCTTTCATCGTTTTTTCTTTCTTTCATCACCCTTAAAAAGGCGCCTAGTTGATTAAGGTTGGTTTGGTAATATTGGTTGCGTTTTTCGGCAGAACACCGAGCCTGCGCGCAACCTCTGTATACGCATCGGTTAGGCTGCCCAAATCGCGGCGAAACACGTCTTTATCAAGTTTTTGACCGGTTTCAAAATCCCATAAACGGCAACTGTCCGGGCTAATTTCATCCGCAATCACCAACCGTTGAAAATCGCCATCATAGACGCGGCCAATCTCGATTTTAAAATCTGCCAAACGGATCCCGGCCCCCAGCATAATCCCCGAAATAAAGTCATTCACCCGCAGCGCCAACGATAAAATATCATCCATATCCTGTTGCGTGGCCCACCCAAAAGCTGCGATATGCTCTTCTGTGACCAGAGGGTCGCCCAGCGCATCATCTTTATAGCAATATTCAACAATCGGGCGCGGCAAGCGCGAGCCTTCTTCCAGCCCTAAACGCTTGCAAATACTGCCCGCAGCAAAATTGCGGACAATCACCTCGAGCGGGATTATTTCGCAATTGCGCACCAATTGCTCGCGCATGTTCAAACGCTTGATAAAATGGGTTGGCACCCCAATCTCGTTCAGCCCAGCCATGAAAAACTCTGACAAGCGGTTGTTCAGAACACCTTTGCCGTCGATCACATCTTTCTTTTCTGCATTATAAGCCGTCGCATCATCCTTAAAATACTGAACTAAAGTGCCCGGTTCGGGGCCTTCATAAAGAATTTTCGCTTTACCTTCATAGATCTTCACACGGCGCGCCATCGGCTCTCTTTCATAAGGAATCTGTCTTCAGGGTTGAACTTCCCTTAAATCATGCAGCCAAGAGCCGCAAGCGTCGCGCAGTCTGCATCAGCTTTTGATATGGTTATTTACTCAAGATAGGCCGATTTTTTCATGTTTATCATGAAAATTATGGCCTTGTAGGCAAAGCGCCCGGATGACATCGGTCTTTGATACACCTGTCAAGCATTGGCCCTAAAAATGAACACTCCCCTTGAAAAAATGTTATCCGAACGGCCCTGGATTTTGGCGGATGGCGCAACCGGTACAAATCTCTTCAATATGGGGCTTCTGTCCGGAGATGCCCCAGAATTATGGAATGAACAACATCCTGAGCGTATCAGAGAACTCTATCAAATGGCCGTTGACGCCGGCAGCGATCTGTTTCTGACCAACAGCTTCGGAGGCAACGCATCCCGTCTTAAATTACACGACCAAGCTCATCGCGCGTTTCACCTTTCAAAAATTTCAGCAGAGATTGGACGCGATGTTGCAGACAAAACAGAGCGAGACATTATTGTTGCAGGGTCTGTTGGCCCAACGGGTGATATCATGCAACCCGTGGGACCACTTAGCCATTCTGATGCCGTAGAAATTTTCCACGAACAAGCCGAGGGATTGAAAGAAGGGGGTGCCGATGTATTGTGGCTGGAAACGATCTCAGCGCCGGAAGAATATCGTGCCGCGGCTGAGGCCTTTGCACGCGCTGACATGGCGTGGTGCGGCACAATGAGCTTTGACACTGCGGGGCGCACGATGATGGGCGTCACCTCATCGGCTTTCGTTGAGCTTGCCAGTGGCTTGCCCAACCCTCCGCTTGGATTTGGGGCAAATTGCGGCACGGGCGCGGCGGATCTTTTGCGTACGCTGCAAGGCTTGGCAGCGCATACGCCCGCACAAGCATTGATCGCCAAAGGCAATGCCGGAATTCCAAAATATGTCGACGGTCATATTCACTATGACGGAACCCCAGAACTTATGGCCGATTATGCTGTGATGGCGCGTGACAGCGGGGCGACAATAATCGGCGGGTGCTGCGGCACCATGCCAGACCATCTCTCGGCGATGCGCGAAGCGCTTGAAACGCGGCCCAGCGCAGACAAGCCAAGCCATCAAGACATCACAAAGGCTTTGGGGGCGTTTTCTTCTGAGACGGATGGCACAGAACCCGGCGGCGCTCCACCGACACGGGTGCGGCGCGGGCGGCGTAAATAAACACCCCGCACCGCCACCCCAGAAGCCTTTAAAATTGGCAGCAAAGCTGCCGCTATAAACGGTTATTAACGCCGCATTTTGAAAACCATGGTTTGGTATTGGCGCAGGTCACCTGCGTGGCACCCCCATGAAAGCGCAATAAAAATCAGTTTTGACGCACCAACCTGAAGCCCTTTTAAAAGCCAGCTGTTCTTGCCGAACCGCTAGGTATTTTCAAGCCAACAGACATGCGCAGACGCATAGGAAAGGCGTGGTTCATAAAAAATATGCAAAATTTGGGCATCGCTATTTGAATTATCCTTCGCTAAGTCGGCTTTACGACGCTTGGTGTCGTAAACTGGAAAGTCTAAAACGCAGGTTTTCGCAAAAGGTGACAAAAAAGAGCAGCCGACTGCTTGGATCATGTAACGAAGGATGTTGCGAATGACCGATCAAGAAGATGAAATTATCCTCTCAGAATTGGATGATGAAGAACTCGTTCAACAGATGTTTGACGACCTGTATGATGGGTTGAAAGAGGAAATTGAAGAGGCTGTGCATATCCTGCTTGAGCGCAAGTGGGAGCCATATCGCGTTCTGACAGAAGCCTTGGTGGGCGGGATGACAATCGTTGGGCAAGATTTCCGCGATGGCATCTTATTTGTGCCCGAAGTGCTCTTGGCGGCAAACGCGATGAAGGGCGGTATGAGCATCTTAAAACCTTTGCTGGCGGAAACCGGTGCCCCGCGCGTTGGCAAAATGGTCATTGGCACCGTCAAAGGCGATATCCATGACATTGGAAAAAACCTTGTATCGATGATGATGGAAGGGGCCGGATTTGAAGTTGTAGATCTTGGGATCAACAATCCTGTTGAAAACTACTTAGAGGCGCTCGACACCGAACAGCCAGATATTCTGGGTATGTCAGCATTGTTAACCACCACAATGCCCTACATGAAAGTGGTGATCGACACTTTAATCGAACAGGGCCGGCGCGACGATTACGTTGTGCTAGTGGGCGGTGCACCCTTAAACGAAGAGTTTGGCCGCGCGATTGGCGCAGATGCCTATTGTAGAGATGCCGCGGTTGCCGTGGAAACTGCGAAAGAGTTCATGGCCCGCAAGCATAACCGATTGGCCAGTTAACCTTATACCTTAACGTGCCGCGAAACGCGGCACGCGTGTTTGACGAAGCGGAACCAAAAGCGAGCTCGGCGTGTAAAAAGCTATGGAAACGCCCAATGACCAAGACTTGGCCTTGCATGGAATGAACGCCAAGCAAGGCGGAAAAATCCTGCTTTTGGCCTGCGGGGCGTTGGCCCGCGAAATCTTGGATATTCTGACAATCAACAACTGGCTGCATATTGATCTGCAATGCCTGCCCGCAATCTTTCACAACCATCCTGAAAAGATAACGCCTGCCATAGAAGCCGCGATTGGCAAGTATAAGCAAGGCTATGAAAAAATCTTTGTGGTCTATGCAGATTGCGGCACCGGGGGCGCTTTGCAGCGCTTATGCGCCGCGCAGGGCGTTGAGATGCTGGAAGGCCCACATTGCTATTCGTTTTTCGAGGGCAATCGTCAGTTTGCCCAGCGCGATGAATTTACAGCGTTTTATTTGACTGATTTTTTGGTGCGCCAATTCGATGCCTTCATCTGGAAGCCGCTCGGACTTGAGCAGCACCCCGAATTGTTAACGACTTATTTTGGAAATTATACAACTTTGGTCTACCAAGCACAGACCGATGATGCCCAATTAACCCAGCTTGCTCACGCCCATGCCCAACGCATGGGCCTGGCCTTTGAGCGCCGCTTTACCGGCTATGGTGACTTGCAAATTGGTTTACAAGCTCAAGCTTGACGCGCCTGCCCGGCCACCAAACGAATGCGGTCTATCATTGCTCTTACCCCGTTTGAGCGCTGCGAAGACAAATGCTCATCCAAGCCCAGCCGCGCCAATTGACCCGCAGCGTCGATGGCCATCACCTCTTCTAAACTGAGATGATTGTACAAACGCCGCAGGACCGCAATAAGCCCGCGTACAATCACAGCATCACTATCGCCCTCAAAAGAAAAAAGGTTGCCTTCGATTTTTGGATGAAGCCAAACTTGGCTGGCGCATCCATCAACTTTTGTGGCCGGTACTTTTAAAGCATCATTCAGGGGGGGCATGGCTTTTCCCTGTTCGATCACATATCGGTAGCGATCTTCCCAATCTTCTAAAAACTCGAAATCCTCAACAATTTCCTCAAAGGACGGGTTCGCCATAAAAAGTCCAATTCTCTATTTTCACACCACAAGCACGCGCTGAGGAGGTACAGAATCAACCAGCCAAGAACAACGCGGCACGACGCCTCAGGACAGCACCGGAATGGTCTTCACCATACTGCCATCCGCCACCAATGCAATTTTGCCCTGACAGAGCTTCAGCGCCTCATCGCCAAACACATCTAACCGCCACCCTTTAAGAGAGGCGACATCGCGCCGCCCCATCGCCAGCGCATCCAGTTCAGAGGTGGCCGCGATCAGTTTGGCCGCCACACCGATATTTTCGGCTTTCGCCTTTAACAAAACCCTCAGCAAATCCGCCAGCGCGGGATTGGTTTGTGCCTGCGTATCCTGCGCGGGCGCAGCCGGCAGGTCTTCTTTTGGCAAGGCCAAAGCCGCATTGATTGCCTTCAATATGCCCGAAGCAATATCGCCTTTACGCGCCTCTCTCAGCAATAAGCGCGCGCGGCCCAACTCTTCCATAGATGTTGGCTTGGTCGAGGCCAATTCGATCAGGGCATCATCTTTAAACACCCTGCTGCGGGGCACATTGCGCGTTTGCGCGTAATCTTCACGGAAATCGGCAAGGGCTTGCACCACGGCAATCACTCGCGGTGAGCTGGTGCGGGTTTTCACCCGCCGCCAAGCCTCTGAGGGGCGCACACGATACGTTTCTGGATTGGTCAGAATTTGTAATTCTTCTTCGACCCATGGGCCACGTCCGGTTTTTTCGATTTTTGCGCGCAAAAACTCGTAAACCTGCCTCAAATGGGTGACATCGGCCAGCGCATAGCTTTTTTGGGCTTCGGTTAAGGGGCGGCGTGACCAATCTGTAAAACGAGAGCTCTTATCAATCGAATTTTTGGTGATTTTGCGAACCAAGGTTTCATATCCAACCTGTTCGCCAAACCCACAGACCATCGCAGCTACTTGCGTGTCAAAAAGCGGTTTTGGCAAGACGCCCGCTTCAACGCAAAAAATTTCTAGATCCTGGCGTGCCGCATGAAACACTTTAACAACCGTTTCATCTTCAAACAAAGCATACAACGCATCAAGCTTTAGCCCATGCGCCAAAGGGTCCACCAAGACGGCGTGATCATCCCCTTTGCCAGGCACCGCCAATTGGATCAAGCAGAGCTTGGAATAATAGGTGCGCTCTCGCAAAAATTCGGTATCTATTGTGACGTAGTCAAAGGCTTTAGCCGCTTCGCAAAACGCTATCAATTCATCGGTTTTGGTAATTGTTTTCATCTGTTAATAATCTTATTTTCTGCTCTGCCCCGCGCAACCTAGACCAGTCTGGGCAGAATAGAAAGGCTGCTTAACCAGTGATAAAAACGGGCCTTAAATCATCGCGTGCAAACCGAGCCAACACCGCAGGGTAAAGCTTATGCTCAAGCCTTAGAACGCGCTGCGATAGGCTTTCCGGCGTATCAGCCGGTTGTATTGATAATTTTGCCTGCCCTAAAATAGGGCCATCATCTAAATCAGCAGTCACTTGATGCACGCTGCATCCCGCCTCAGCATCTCCGGCCTTAATGGCACGCGCATGCGTATGAAGCCCTTTATATTTGGGGAGCAAAGACGGATGGATGTTCAAGATTTTTCCAGCCCATGCAGCCACGAAATCGGCAGATAAGATACGCATGAAGCCAGCCAAACAAATAATATCTGGTTGATATGGTGCCAAAAGATCACTGATTTTCGCTTCAAACGCGGCGCGATCTTGCCCGAAGGGTTTATGATCAACCGCGCCAGTCGCCACACCGCGCTGCGCCGCGCGCGCTAAACCTGCGGCATTTGGATCGTTTGAGACCACCAAAACGGGGGACGCGGCCTGGGTCCCCTGCATGCTGTCGAGCAGTTGCAGCATGTTTGAGCCGCCGCCCGATATAAAAATTGCAACTTTCTTTTTGCTCACAAAAGCGTGCCTTGATACTGCACACCGGGGTGATCAGTCACCCGGCCAAGTTCAATAACGCCTTCTCCCATTTCGCTTAGCAGAGCGATAATTTGAGCTTGCGCCTCTGGCGCCACCACCAAAACCATTCCAATACCGCAGTTGAAAGTTTTTAACATTTCCACTTGCGACAGGCCACCTTGCTGTGCCAGCCACTGGAACAACTCTGGCAAGGCCAAGTTCTCGAGATTGATCAAAACCCCTTGCTGCGGGTTCAACACGCGGGGAATATTTTCTGAAAGACCACCGCCGGTGATATGCGCCAAACCATGCAAGCCCCCCTGCGCCATAGCCGCAAGCACCTGCTTTACATAAAGCCGCGTTGGTTTCAGCAAAGCTTCCCCTAAAGTTCCCGATCCAAAAGGACTTGGCGCATCCCAAGCCAAGCCAGACAGCTCGACCAATTTGCGCACCAAAGAATACCCGTTCGAATGAACGCCGCTGGACATCAATCCAAGCAGCACATCCCCTTCGGCGACATTGGCCGGCAAAGAGCTGCCGCGTTCTAACGCGCCGACAGAAAACCCAGCCAGATCAAAATCATTCTCTTGATACATCCCCGGCATTTCGGCAGTTTCACCGCCGATTAATGCACAGCCTGATTGTGCGCAGCCATCTGCAATTCCAGACACCACCCGCGCCGCCTCGGTAACATCAAGTTTTCCAGTTGCAAAGTAATCCAAGAAGAATAAAGGCTCAGCGCCTTGGCAGACCAAGTCGTTCACGCACATCGCAACCAAATCAACACCAATCGTTTCAAGCTGCCCTGTCTCTATCGCAATGCGAAGCTTGGTGCCCACGCCATCCGTGGCTGCCACCAAAACCGGATCTTTATACCCCGCAGCTTTGAGATCAAACAATCCGCCAAAGCCGCCGAGGCCCGACATCACACCGGGGCGCATCGTGCGCTTTGCCAAAGGCTTGATTTTATCTACCAAGGCATTTCCTGCGTCGATATCCACGCCAGCATCGGCATAAGTGATTTCCTTAGCGGCTTTGCTCATTTTCGCGCTCTCCTAAATTTACCGGCGGGTTAACCGATAAATATCGCAACCGCAATCTCAAACCCTTGACCTTCATTCTCCATATGATAGCACGGCGGTCAGGTGGGGCCTGTAGCTCAACTGGTTAGAGCAGAGCGCTCATAACGCTTTGGTTGGGGGTTCGAGTCCCTCCGGGCCTACCAAATCATAAATTTTGCGTTTATTTATATATACTTAAACGCAAAATTTCCCATGAAAAACCGACTCGGAACACCGATCAGTCGGGATCGTTAAGAGCGCGCACCCCCTGAAAAGCCAATAATCGCATCTCGACTCTCTTAAATTATATCTCAGCGATATGCGATTGCGTGTGAGACGTCACTGACCTTCATTAGTGTTGCGACCTTCCTGCTTGTGCCCTGCGTTTCGCCATGGCCTTACTTAGGATGCGTGTCCTGCGCTTTGACTAAAGGCTATGATTTTTCCCTTACGCCCCCGATAACCTGCGAAATGCACCGTTACGCCCGAACGGCGGACTGGCGTTTTTAATCGGCAAAGCCCGTGAACAAAAAGAGGGGTATCCGCAAATACCAATCGCATGACATGCATATCATAAGCGAAGAAGTCATCTGCGAAACGCCCTACCCTGATAATCACTCGCTGAAAAGGATGTCACATCATCGGATGAATTGGTTCACAAAATCTTCCCCCAGCCCCACGGCCGCGAAATGTTTTTTACACAAATCAATCTTGGAAAACACATCCTCATAGCCCTGAACTTTTCCCCAAGGGTCCACATATAACATCATGCCGTTCACTTGAAAAAAGGTGATCATTTCATCCACACCTTCGGGCACCACCAATGTATGCGTCTCTCCAGGAGGTTCGAACACATATGAACCTGTTTCGGCCACCCAATCATGTTCTAAATAATGCCAGTGGCCTTTCAAAACAAATCCATGAACACCCTGTGGATGCCGGTGACGAGACAACACCCCCGCCTTGCGTACCTTCAGTAATGTTGTCCAATATCCTTGAGAGCGGTTTAAACACAGAGGCCGAAACCAAACATTTTCTGCCTGAGGCACCCATAAACGATCATCCTTAGGCATTGCATCTGGGATAACTATCTCATCAAGAGCTTCTTTCGGAAACGGTAGCTGATAAGGTGTCAAGGGGTCTACATCGTTCTCAATAGGCATATAAGTCACTCTCTTTTCAGGTCTTTTTCAGAATCTCTCCAAACCTTAACGCTTATTCAAACGATATCAAAGCGGATAACCTCTCACTATATTCATTTCAAAATCACTCAATAATATTGAACAATAGGCGCGCTGCCTTGCCCGTACGATCCTACTTATAATGCGCGCGGCGGCTAGCAAACCGCGCCACACGTTTGCGCCAGGCTTGATAGCTTCCACGTTTTAAATTTTGTCGCATCAGCGTTTTCACTTGGCTCTCTTTCAAACCGTATTGCCTCTCTATATCGGCAAAGGACACGTGATCCGACAGAGCCATCTGAATGATATCGCTGATTTCGTGCTGTTCCAACTCTGCCATGGCCGTAAACTAGCACGGCCTGTTCGAATTCAACCCAAACCTTCCAACGTTTGGGTTTGCGATAGGCTCTTGCTGTCTCTGGGCAGGCCAGACACAGTTGGCCTAACAAAAAATTATCACGTCACTGTCTTTAAGAGAAAGGAAGAAAATCATGTCCTACAGTACATCTGCACTCATCATGCTGGCCGCTGGAATTGGCGTTCCAGTGCTGGCGGCATTAAACGCGCATCTCGGAAAGTTTTTAGGATCACCCTTATTGGCGGTAACCACTCTGCTTTTTGTTGCCTTCTTCACAAGCTTGGCGGCGCTCTTGTGCAGTTCAGAGCTGGCCATCGCTTCGATCATGACAGCGCCAAAGCATCTTTTTCTGGCAGGTTTATTAATGGTTTTCTATATTCTTTCCATCACCACAATCGCACCCAAGTTTGGAATTGGAAACGCGGTGTTTTTCGTTTTAATCGGGCAATTGGCAAGCGCAGCTGTGATTGACCATTTTGCATTTTTTGCCGCGAACCCAACACCGCTTTCCACGATCCGAGCCTTGGGCATTGGAATAATGGGAGTGGGCGTTTGGATCACGCAACAAGCCTAAAACAATGCAACAGAAAGGTAGTATCAACCTCACAATCCAAATTTAATATTTTTTTGGTGACAAGTACGATCTGTCTGTGAAAAGTTACAAATATCAAAAGAAAACTTAAAGGATGGTAGAATGCAAACTCTTTTCTCAAAGAATTTTAATGATGCAGATGAAGTTAAAAACCCACCGAAAGCCAAAGTAGAGGTGGTGAAGCTTGGCAATGTAAACGCCTCAAAATTGGTTTTACAGCCAGGTTGGGTCTGGTCAGAATGTATCAAACCCACCGTTGGTGGCGATAGCTGCCAAGCTGGGCATATCGGTATTGTTATTTCTGGACGGCTCGGTTGCTCGCATGATGATGGCTCAAAAATAGAAGTGGGGCCCGGTGATGCCTATTACTTCGCGCCGGGCCATGATGGTTGGGTTATCGGAGATGAGCCCTGCGTGATGTATGAGATTGTTGAAGGCGGAAAAGATTTCGGCCCTTGGAAACACGCGCATTAAATCAAATCGGTATTTTATGCAGGTGCACAGCTTGCATAAAACCCGTCGGCTCGAAGGTCTAAATGGTGCATCGAAAAAACCTTCCAAAGACGGCAAGCGTCGCACAAGATGAGGGCAAAGGGCGGTTGAACGCGCCATCGGCTGAACGAAATATGCCGGCCATTTTATCGCTGGTGAAACGCTTTGCGCCACACCGCGGGTGGGCTTTAGAAATCGCAAGCGGAACTGGCCAACACATCGTGTCACTTGCCGCAGCGGTTCCAGAGCTCATTTGGCAGCCGTCAGATGTGGATCCATCTCGCTTAAAAAGTATCAAGATTTGGATCAATGAGAAAAAGCGAGATAACGTGGAACCACCGATCCTGCTAGATGCGACCGAGACGGGATGGTCAAAGGTAAATAACCAATATGATCTGATTTTCGTGTCAAACCTGCTGCATTTGGTGAGCCGCGAAGAAGCAGAAATCTTGATCACAGAAATTTCCAGGGCGCTTGCCCCAGATGGGATGGCCATTCTGTATGGTCCCTTCAAGCGCCAGGGTGAATTGAGCAGCCAAGGCGATATCGACTTTCATCAAAGCATTATCGAAGCCGATCCAGCACTGGGATATAAAAATGACGCGGATATCCTTGTTCTATTCGCTCAGAGAGGTCTTATGCACAAGCAAACTGAAAATATGCCTGCCAATAATTTGTCGTTTGTTTTCCAGAAAAATTAGCGCCTGTGGATATGTGTTAAAAAACTGTCATTTGAAAAAATTGAAACAAAGCCCATCCTCGCTATGACATAGAAAATAACACGACGGATAAAACGCTGAGGGGGCATCATGTGAAAGGAAAAAAATTTGTCGCTTTATAACAAACTGACCGAAGCCTGGGAAAACCATGACGTAGAGGCTTACTGGGCCTGCTTTCACCCCGATTGGGAAATGACGTGGCATTCAACTGGCAAAGTCACAAATCTAAACAGCATGAGCGCCGAACAAATGAAAGCGATCATGGAAAATGCTGATATCAAAAACCGCCGCTGCATTTATGAAAATGACGATATATTGGTGCAACATTTACGCGCAGATTACCCGAATGGAACCAAAGACGCCACGATGCATGTTTCCTTAAAAAAAGACGGGCTCTTATATAGATCTGAAACGGGCGTTACATCCGTTCAAGGCTAACAGGCGCCCCCAAACCAAATCCACGTTTCACAATTTTAAATCACGCCCAAAAGGCGTAACCGCATCGTTTTTTGGGGGGAACGGGGCTGTATTTTTGATCAACAAATGACCTATTGTTAAAAATTAAGCGCAATGTGCGTATAAAAAGCCAACCCGCGTTGATGCCGAGGGCAGGCGCAGCCTCACTTATGAAAAATCATCGACTTAAATGTTTTTGGGCTCGATTAAGGTAGTATTTAAATCCAAATAACATGTGACGTCGTATCACCTATAAAAAAGGAGACGAGCCATGACTGCATACTCGGATTTTAAAAAATACGAAGCCGTTCTCGCGCATTGTCAAAGTTCCGCCAATTCGGAGCTTTATAGAAACGCCGAAGATTATGGCAAAGCGGCCGGTTTTTTTGATAGCCGAAACCATCTTACACAAACTGGTTCGGACTTGGCGCATATTTTATTGGTTGATGAGGTCAGACATAATAGAATTGCGGCGTAAATAAATGAACATCTCACTTGCTTATTTGCGCGGCACATCCAAGCCAAGACCTGATCGAAATAAGAACGGTGCGGCCTTACAAACTAAAAGGCAAACTTTTTTATAAGTCATATATCTACTGAAAAAATCGGTCAAAAAAACCAGCGTAATTGTTTATAAATCGTTTTACCGCTTGAGCCAATTTGGCCTCTAAATAACATACATGATGCGCATTTTTAATGCTGTGAGCAGCTTAAGCTTATTAAAGCGTTAGACCGTATTGCGATGCACCTTAAAATCTGCCCGCCCCTGTCCCGTCAGAATGATATCAAATCACGTTACCCTTATAAAAAGGGCCGCATGGCTTGGTAAATCACAGCGGTCGCCACATTGGAAAGGTTAAGCGATTTAACAACCGGGTTGCGCATAGGCACATGAAAAATTCGATCCTCTCTGCCCAACATCACCTCGGGTGGAAGACCCGCAGATTCACATCCAAATACCAAATACCCGTCCTCTTTATAAACTGGTGCGTAAAAGCTTTGCTGCCCATGTTCTTCAAACAAATAAAGATCGTCTTGCGCGGGCTGCCGATCTTCAAGAAAGCTTTGCCAATCCTCATATTCGCACAGGCGAACATGTTTCCAATAGCGCGTACCCGCGCGTATCACCGTTTTCTCCGAAAGCGAAAAACCATAGGGTTTAATAAGGATAAGCTCTAAATTCAAAGCAACGCAAGTGCGCCCGATTGCGCCAGTATTATGCGGAATTTCTGGAGCAACCAAAACTATTTTCATTTTTTCATTCACAAGGTTTAATTTAAATTTGGTGCCTGAAAAATAGACTGAGGGCAATGTCTATTATGCTACGGGCCAAATTCTCAGTTACAATTTTATTCATATGCGGCGCACTTGGTCTATCTATTCAAAAATCAATCTCGGCAAACACACCAAAATTAGCTTAAATTCAGGCTGTAAAGTATTGATATTATATGGAATATTCCATCACCATTTTTTGATGGGGCGATCAAACATTTGCAGCCAAGCACCCTTATCGTACTTGCAATTCAGAGCTTTGCTTTCGCCCGCGCACCAAAGCAAAGCAAGATTTTGCTCCAGAGTTCGACACTCTTAAAACCAACCAAGGATGTGAAGGATAGGTTTTAACCGTCCAAGATTGTCCGGGCGTCAAAGTTTTATATTTTTTGCGTTGACCATCATAATCAAGCCAATAGATCTCAAACCGGTCCGTGTTTCGAGGCCCGTTGGCAACAAATTTAATTTGCGTTTCACGTTTGCTATTTTTTGATCGCAAACCTGCTTCTTCCGAGCAGGCAAATAATCGGGGTACTAACGGTCGGTTATCTTTTTCGCACTGCTTATAAACGCCCTCAACAGCGGTTTCAAAAGCGCATAGGATACCGCCCCACTGATATCCAACCTGGCCTCCTTTGAAGGTTAATTCAAACCAAGGGTACTCACTTGACGCCACATCGAAACGTTTCAGCAAGACCACTGGATCTCCGTTTTGCAAGCTGCCAATTTGATCGTAATTCTTGCCAGGCCCCGCGCGTACTTTGCCGCCCCAAGATCCGGCTTCAAGACCACTCGCATGCGCTAAGCTGAACGGAGCTAAAATAAAACAAACGACAAACCAAACGACATTTAAACATTGTTTGCTGGACATGTTATTCTCCAATCTTATTTCGCGCGAGATGTTCGATACAACATAGCTACATCAGCCGTCTGGATCAAATTTTATATCGTATAAAAATATAAATTATTTTAGATAACAGATCGTCAGTAGCACGGGCATACGCCGTAAAAGTGTCATAATTTGGATATAAAAAAACCCTTACAATAAGGGGCAGTTCTGCAACCCGCTTATAAAATAAAAGCGACGCTATACCGACCTTTACTTGCCGCTTGATGAAATGATTAGATTATTGATATTTACCCAAAAAATTTAGTTTCCGAATTTAATGCCGATTGAAATATATTTACCGGCTGTTTGTGATAAGCTGCTGCGCACACCGTGATACGGGTGAGAAGGTACCCAAAATCGTTTTTCACAAGTCCAGATATAAAATCAACTATCACCAATAAAAACAGAACCCAAAATTAACCAGAAGAACCCCGCAATATGCATTTAAATTACGCAAAAGCCCAAAACAACGGCTGATCAAAGCATTCTAAATAGCCTAAACACTATTTCAAAAGGTCGTATTTTTCCACGCAGCCTTTCAGCTCCCCTCCCCAGGATTGCAGATCTTGCGGAGGCGTTGTGGCCTGATTTTCAAGTTCCTTCACGATGGGCCGCATCTTATCTAAAATATATTCTTGATCTTCCTTACTGGCGTTTTGTTGCGCTTTTCCAATCAATAAATAAAGGGATTGGTCGACAATCTGCTTAAATTTAGCCGCCATCTTTTGCTGATTTTCAACGCTAAATAGCTCTTCGTCAACTTTCAGAAACAATTGCAGCCGAGCTTCGCGCTGGATCACCCCATTATTGCTTTTATTCAAATGCACGAAGGCAAGCAGACAAGGTTTCAATCCTTCTAAAACCTGTTCCACTTCTTCTTGTTCCGCTTGACCTGCAAGAGCAATCGAAGGGAATAAGAAGAAAATTAAAAACAACCAACGCATAGCGACTCCTATCTTCGGGTTAGAATACCGCTAGGTCTGCGCTTTGAAAACACCCCGACAGGCCAAAACACATAAATAACGGTTCCAATTAAAGCAGAGCCACCCAAAATCCGTTAGATAAATCAAACTTCTTATACTTTTTTTGAATAAAAGCTCAGCCCCACAAAATTTAAGATTTGGCAAACGCAATAAAAACCTCGAATGTTTAATTCAGCTGCACCACAGGGCAAATCCATTTCAATCAACAGCGCAAGATGTGACACCAAACCCCAGTTTGACTTTTCGTTCCTCGCGTTGTCCGCAGGTTTTCACGTTTCAACATTTCAAAATAAAAAACATACTTATTGTGCATGGTTAAATTTTATATACCCCTGGCATTAAAGTATTATATGAATACTTTTATCTCCTTCTGGAATCACAGCCCAGCCTTTTAAAATCGCGTTCTCAAAGTCAAATTAAGCCGTCCGAATAGGTAAAATATGATATCAAATCCTTTTATCAAGAAGCTTATTCCAACCATTTTCATGTCTAGATTTGCCATTATCATCTGCATGTTGATTATTGGAAATTGGTTTGTTTTCATTCCTTGGAAAATCGAAGAAATTGGGCTGTCGAAAAAGAATTTCGGGTATATTCTATTGTTGTTTGGCATTGGATCGATTTTTTCGATGCAAGCAACAAATAAGCTTCTTATTCCAAAACTTGGGCCGCATTTTTTACTCCCGTTTGGCGTCATCGCTTTTAGCATAATAATCTTTTTATGGGTGTCGACAGAAACAGCGTTCACCTTTGCGCTGATGGCGTTACCAGTGGGGTTAAGTTTTGGGGTGATTAACCCCTGCGCAATCGTGATCACGGTGGAAACAGAACAAGCCACCGGGCAACGCTTGCTGCCGCTTCATCACGCGTGCTTTTCAATCGGAAGCCTGTTTGGCGTGCTGATTGGCGGCTTTTTTGCATCCCTCGCCTTTTCGCCCCTCTCTTTGTTTTTTGCGCTCATGATGCTGGGCAATCTTTACGGGTTGACCTGCCTTCTTTTTTCAAACACGCAGCGCCAGATAAGGCCCGTACAAAAGTTTCGCTTTGGAATTTCAACCGGCGACACGCTGTTTTTAGGCCCTGTTGCAGCTATCTCAATGGGCACAATCGGTATTATTTTGGACTGGTCAGCCTTGTGGTTAACCCGCGATATCGGGCTTGCCCTTGCGCTTGGTGGTGTCGGTATATTTGCGTTTAACAGCTCTGAAATTGTGGCGCGCATGTTTGGTACTTCATTGATCGCTCGATTTGGCGAGCGCGGTATGGGCACATCTGCCATGCTGTTGGGCTGTGTTTCGATGGCGGCCGCGACCTATAGCCAATCGCTGGCCGCAATCGTATTTGGCTTCGCAGCTTTGGGGTTTTGCAGCGCAAATTTTATTCCCTTAGTGATGGGGCTTGCGGCCCGACGTAATCCGGAAAACGCGTCTAAAATTGTATCAGATGTCACCACCGTCTCCTTTACCGGGTTCTTATTTGGCCCCCCTTTGGTGGGTTTGGTGGCGGAATATATTTCTATCACCGCTTGTATGTATATGCTTTCGGTCATCTGGGGGCTGTCCGCGCTGATGATGCGGCCCTATTTTTTGAAGCGGGGCCATATTCCCGTTTTACCCTAGCCGCATGTTGACGTAGCCTGATCGCCAGAAATAAGGGGGTCACAATGAAACAGCCTGTCAGCGACTTTCAGCAGTGCCGTAGCGCCATCGCTCAAAACGGCCAAAATATTGAAGCTTTCATCAAAACCGTTTTAGCCGATATAAAAACCGCCAATGCCGAATTGGGGTTATTTGAATATATTGACGAGGCCACCGTCCTGTCCGACGCCGCCCGTCTTGACGCTTTGCCACAAGAGCAAAGGGAGGCCTTACCTTTGGCGGGCCTGCCTTTTGCCGTAAAAGACATCATCGATGTCGCCGGCATGCCTACCGCGTTTGGTTGTGCCGCGCCAATCGGCTACAACGCACAAACCGATGCCAGCATTGTCAAACAGCTCAAAGCGCAGGGGGCTCTGGTGATTGGCAAAACGGTTACGACTGAATTGGCGTTTCTCCAACCCTCCCGCACGCGCAACCCCCGCGGGCTTGACTTTACCCCCGGTGGATCTTCCTCAGGATCAGCAGCAGTGGTGGCCGCAAACCTATTGCCATTGGCCATTGGCACCCAAACCGGCGGATCGGTCATTCGCCCAGCCGCCTTTTGCGGCATCTTTGCCATTAAGCCAAGTTTTGGCTTGATCGATCGCTTTGGTGTTCTCAGCCAATCCCCCAGCTTAGATACGATTGGGTTCATGGCCAATGAGCTTGGGGATTTGGCGCAAGTGATACAATTTTGCACGCCCAGCGCCGCCCCTCGCCCGGCTAAAAAACCGTTCAGCATCGCGATGATTGAGGGCAGATTTACAGAGCAAGCGGCCCCCTATATGAAGACGTTAAGCAGTGATATTGGCGCGGCATGTGCACCGCATATCACAAATTTGACTTTGGATGATGTTCTGGCGCGTTGCGCGGCTGTGCGCAGCAAAATCAATGATTATGAGCTGCATCATCAATTTAACAATCTGGTGCAAAATCATCCCCGGAGGCTCAGCTCTCATATCCTTAACGCCCATAAGGCTGGCGCCGCAATCTCAACCAGCAGCTATTTCGACGCGCTTAACGAAACCACCGCTTTGCGGGATGTTTGTTCAGCTTTATTAAACGAATATGATTGCCTTTTGATGCCATCGACATTGGGAGAAGCGCCCAAAGGGCTTGGATCCACCGGCAATTCGCTTTTCAACGGACCCTGGACATTGTTAGGCCTGCCCGTGGTGCATCTGCCCGTTTCAACAGGCCCCAACTCTATGCCGATTGGCGTGCAAGTGATCGGCGCATTGCATCGCGATCAAGAGCTCTTGCAACAGGCTCAAAAAATTTGGAACCTGTGGAGCGCTTGATCGCAAAAGATCCAGCCGTTTTCTGAACACCGCAGCGGCCCGAACCGTTAAAATTATGCAGCATAAAGGGCGGCTATCAAAGCAGCGCATCCACCTCAGCGCGCGATGGCATCGCCGGGGCCGTGCCCGCGCGTGTTACCGAAATTCCCGCGGTCGCGCTACCAATACGAACCGCCTCAACTGGGGTAAACCCTTCCGATAAAGCCGCGGCGAATCCCCCGTTAAACGCATCACCCGCGCCGGTTGTTTCGACAACTTCTCCAACCGAAAAGGCGGGTATCAATCCGTGGCCGTGTAAATACGCACCTTTTTCACCCAAGGTGATAATCGGCGTTTTAACACCCATTTGATGCAAAGCGGCCGCGGCTTGCGCGGCCTCTGCTTCATTGGTCACCGGCAATCCTGTAATAATTTCAGTTTCGGTTTCATTCGGCGTCACGTAATCACAAAGGGCAAGCATTTCGGCGGGCAGCTCGACCGCTGGGGCGGGGTTCAAAATTGTAGTCACACCAGCAGCCTTGGCCAATTCTAACCCGCGCTGCGCCGCGCCCAATGGCTGTTCCAGCTGAGTAACAAAAACATCCGCCGCCGCAATAAGGTCAGCGTGATCCTCAAGATCTTGCGCAGATATGTTTGCCGCTGCGCCGGGGGCGATAATAATCGCATTGTCACCCGTGGCATGTTCAATGAAAATATACGCTGCCCCCGTATAATCATCAGGGCTTTGCGTCACGTAAGGGGTTACACCGGCTGCTTTCCAGGTGTTCAACGCCATTTCAGCAAAATCATCCTGGCCAAGACGGCTAATCATCGCAACATCCGCGCCAAGGCGTCCCGCCGCCACGGCTTGGTTCGATCCCTTCCCGCCGGGGCCAAGCGAAAAGGAATTGCCCAAAACGGTTTCGCCCATGCGCGGCATCCGGTCAGCCCGATAAGCTGTGTCTGCGACGAACACGCCCAAAACAACCACGTTTCCCATAATCTACTCCTGATCTGGCGGCACAACGCCCTTACGCAATGCAAAACAACCGTAAAACCGGCGCTCACCGGTTTGTATCACGGCATAGGCTTGTTTTGCCCGCGCGTAAAAAGCATACCGCTCTATCGGCATCATGGCTGCCGGTCCGTTCACCGCGCTCACTTCAGTCTGCACTTCTTGCATCACGGGCAGAATTTCATTCGGCGCACCAACCACTTCCATCCTGGCAGCAGCATCCTCTACGAACGTGTCAATTGGGTATAAAGAAAGCACAGCCCGCACCACCTCTGCTGCAGAAGCATCAATGCGTAACACCTCGCCCAAAACGGTTTCGCGGGCCACGCTATCCGATGGAAAATTCGTATCCGCAATGATGAGATCGTCGCCATGCCCCATCGCGCGCAAGGCGTATAACACATCTGCATTTAAAAGTGGGTTCAGCCCAATTAGCATTTTAGGATCCTTTCTCTGATCTTTTGCCTACCCGCCGCCCCGCGCGAGCGATCTGGCGCGTGTCTTATTTCAGCGGGCACCGTTCTTGTCCCATTTTCTTCTGTGCATGATGGCACTGCTTACATTTCACCTGCAAGCCCTGAAGCGGGCAAATTTTTACCGCGCGATCCGGCGCATATCGTAAGTGCAGGCTAACGCGGATCATTCAGGCGCAGCAGGCTCTCAGCGTCAAACACGTGTAAATCTTCGGCCGCCGCTGACAGCTTGATCGATTGGCCCGGTTGGTACTCGGGGCGTTCACGCAGCACCGACACAAAATCTTGACCATCGGATCGCACCACAACATGCGTTTCCGACCCTGTTGGTTCAATAACGGTTATTTCGCCGGCAAGACCATCAGCCGCCGGCAAAAGATTTTCCGGTCGAATACCGATCAATATCTCTTGACCGGCTTTGAGCGATGCCACCGCGGGCAAGTTCAAACAGGCCTTGCCAATCAACGCTTGTGGGCCAGCAATCGGGTCAATTGAAACGGAAGCCTTAATCATATTCATCGCTGGCGAGCCAATAAATCCTGCTACAAAAGTATTCGTGGGGCTGTCATAAAGCTCAAGCGGGCTGCCGACCTGTTCGATATGGCCATTTTGCATCACCACGATCTTATCCGCCATGGTCATCGCTTCAATCTGATCATGCGTCACATACACCGTGGTGGATTTTAAGCGCTGGTGTAATTCGCGAATTTCCGCCCGCATCTGTACGCGCAATTTCGCGTCTAAATTTGACAGCGGCTCATCAAACAAAAAAACCTGCGGATCGCGCACGATCGCGCGGCCCATCGCAACCCGTTGCCGTTGCCCGCCTGAAAGCGCCCTTGGATATCGCTGAAGGTAGGGTGTTAAACCCAAAACCTCGGCCGCACGATCAACCCGCGTCTTGATTTCAGATTTGTCCATCCCTTTCATGCGCAAAGAAAACGCCATATTCGACGCAACGGTCTTATGCGGGTAAAGCGCATAATTTTGAAACACCATTGCAATGTCGCGCTCTGCCGGTGGCAGGTTATTCACCACGCGATCACCGATTGAAATTTGGCCCTCTGAAATCCCCTCGAGGCCGGCGATCATCCGAAGCAAAGTTGATTTACCGCAGCCAGAGGGGCCAACCAACACTACGAATTCGCCATTTTTGATATCAACATCCAACCCATGAATAACCTCTGTGGTTCCGTATGATTTTCGCAAGTTGCGAATCGTGACCTCTGCCATTTCAAAGGGTTCCCATAAAATTATATTTCCAAAAACCTAGACCATGAGAAAGCAGCTGTCCATCTCTGATCATGCTAACATGTTAGCTGCTTGACAGACGCATAGATCATTGAGATGGTTTCATAAGAGCATTGTCCGGTAAGAGGCACAGCTCGAGATGTTGGAAGGTTATTTTCTGAGCAAAGCGCTGGACCGTTGCGAAGATTCGGTTGGGCGCCAACAAATTGGGAGGACGAAAACGTGAAAGTCGAATTATATAATCAGATGGTGCGCGGCAAAATGAGCCGACGCAATGTTTTAAAAGGGGCCGCAAGCGCGGGCGCCTTGGCGGCAATGGGGGGCGCTGTGCCCGCCTTCGCGGGAAGCCATTCATCGCTGCGCGCCGAGATTCTCAAAGTGCCTGGCGTCGGTATGGGATCTCCCACGGATGCCGATTGGCAAAAAGTTGGCGGAATGTGCTTAGGCCCAACGAAAGAACGGGTTGCAGAGGGTGAGTTTGAGGGTGTCGAGCTGACATTTATGGGCCTGAATAACCAGAACCTTCACAACTTTTTGTTCCGCGGTTTCTTAAAACCATGGGAAGCTTATACCGGGGCAAAAATCAATTGGATCGATCTGGCGCAAGCCGATTATAATCCCAGATTGCAGCAAGCGATTGCAACCGGAACCGTTGACTTTGATATTATCGAAATGGGCGCACCATTCGAAGGTGACACAGCTGGCAAAGGCCTTCTTGATGAAATGCCCGATTGGGTAAAAGATCAAATTGAAGCTGATGATTTGGTCGGGTATCTCCAACCGCCGGTCGGCACATGGGATGGCAAATCCTACAGAATCACCATTGATGGCGATTGCCATACCTTCTCATATCGTAAAGATTACTTTGGCGAAGGCTCTGTTACTGGGCGCGCAAACCCGCCCAAAACATGGCAAGAAGTCAACCAGATTTCCAAAGATGTGGCCGGCAAAGAAGATCCATTAACCGGTCTACCAGCGCATGGATATCTTGATCCGCTGAAAGGCTGGGGGGGATTTGGGTTCTATTTCTTAGAAAACCGGGCTGCAGCTTATGCCAAACACCCTAATGATCCAGCTTGGCTGTTTGATCCCGATACCATGAAGCCGCGCGTCAATAACCCGGCTTGGGTGCAGGCGATTCAAGATGTGATGGATCTTATCGCCACAGATGGCGCCTATCCCACCGACCAGATTAACGCAGATCCTGGCACAACGGGCTTCCAACAATTCTTGGCAGGCACCGGCTCAATGTTGATGTGGTGGGGCGATATTGGATCGAACGCACGCACCTCAGATACCTCGGTTGTCGGGGATGTTGTGGGCTTTGGCATGAACCCTGGCTCGGATCGCGTTTACAACTCGATTAGCGGCGCTTGGGAAGACACCTATAATGAGGCGCCTAACATGGCCTATCTTGGTTGGGGCGTTTACGTCACCAAGCGGGTGTCTGGCGATGAGAAAAAGCGCAAAGCGGCCTGGTCCGCAGCAGCGCATTTGGGCGGCAAAGATATCTCGCTTTGGATGTCTGCCTATCCATCGGGCTTTCAGCCTTATCGGAACTCGCATTTCCAATATGATGAATGGGAAGCTGCGGGCTATGACCGCGCCTTTATCGAGGATTATCTGGGATCGAACGCAGATAGCTACAACCATCCAAACGCCGCCATCGAACCGCGTATTCCGGGCATCTTCCAATATTACTCTGTTGCAGAAGATGAGTTGGCAAAAGGCTATGCGGGCCAATACGGATCGGCGCAAGAAACCGCTGATGCGATCGCCGCAGCTTGGGAAAAGATCACCGATCAAATCGGGCGCGATAGCCAGATTAAGCTGTATAAAGCGTCGCTTGGTCTATAATATCATAGTATTGGGAAGGGCGGGTATACCCGCCCTTCCCGCATAAACGAGCTAAAATCAGGTTTGGGCAGCAGTGAGTAACTCAGAAGGCGATTATTTACATATTGTGATGCCCGATGAAATATCGGCCAGCCGGCAACGCTTTGGCCGCATGATCATTTGGGGATCTGCGACGCTGATGGGCGTTGTTCTTTTGCTTCAAACGCTGGATCACCGCGCCATTTTATCCCTCGGCTTTGAAACATGGCGGCCCACGCTATATGCCTATTTGCTATGGGCGACCTGCCTATGCTGGGGTCAAGTGATCTTACGGGGCGAGCAAGGAAAGCGCAGTTTGTTCATCCTGCCCGCGGTGCTATTCGTGGTTTCAATGGTGATATTTCCGCTTATCTTTGCGCTTGGTATCGCCTTCTCAAGTTGGAATCTAGCCTCCCCGAATGGGCGGCAATTTAACGGGCTTGAGAATGTATGGCAGATGTGGAGCGATCCATTTTACTGGAACGCTTTGAAAAATATGGTCTATTACACATTGGCCATCATTCCTGAATATATTATCGCTTTCGCGCTTGCGCTGCTGCTGAATTCAGAAATACGGGGTCGAAAATTCTTTCGCGTGGCCTTCTTGCTGCCTTTGATGCTGTCACCCGTCGCGGTCAGCTGGATGATTGGCAAGTCAATGCTGGAAATCCGCTTTGGCCCTATTTCACGGCTTGCGCGCGAATTGGGCTGGGACAGTCCCTCCTTTTTCGGTTCGGGGGAAATCGCGCGGGCAATGATTATGATTATGGACGCTTGGACGTTTATTCCCTTTATGATGATTATGATCCTTGCAGGCTTGCAAGCGATCCCAAGAGAATTGCATGAGGCAGCGGAAGTGGATGGCGCGCCGGCCTGGAAACGCTTCTGGGAAATCACCTTCCCGCTGATGCTGCCGGTGTCGATCACCGCCATTTTAATTCGGATTATTTTCAAATTGAAACTGGCTGATGTGATTATCAATGTCACTTCAGGCGGGCCCGGCGGCGCGACAGACAGCGTCACCAGCTTTATCTTTCGCGAATATCGAGACCGCTCAAATGTGGGCTATGGCACATTTTTGGCGATCTTTTATTTGGTGATTATTGTGATTGCGATGACCATCCTAATGAAGTTGGCAGACCGCTGGATGCGGCCGAGATATTAAAACATGAGCGCGCAAATTTTCAAAGATAGCAAGTCAGATTTGGCCTTCCGCCCCAGTTGGATGGTTAATCGGGCGGTGATTTATGGCGTTTTGATCCTGTGGGCGGTGATTTGTTTGTTTCCGATCTATTGGACGCTGACCACCAGCTTCAAAGCAGCCCCCGATGTGATGAAGGGCAATCTAATCCCTTGGTGGGATTTCACACCAAAATGGCTTGGCATGCGCTCGCTGGGATTATCGCCCGAAACTATATTCCAAGAAAGCACTGTACGTGAAGAATTCTTAAAACGATTTTGGAATTCAACCATCGCAGCAACCGGATCCTCGGCCCTGGCGGTGATTTTAGGCAGCTGCACCGCCTATGGCCTCAGCCGGTTTAATTATCGTTTTGGTTTTATGCGCAATTCCGACATTTCGTTTTTCTTTCTATCGCAATTGATTTTGCCACCAGTGGTGTTGGCACTGCCCTTCCTTGTTTTATACAAAGAATTGGATTTGCTGGATACGCGTATCGGGTTAATCGGGCTTTACACGCTTACGGTTTTACCGATCGTGATCTGGATCATGCGCGATCAGTTTGGATCAATCCCCGTTGAACTGGAAGAGGCCGCGCTGGTGGATGGGCTTTCTATATGGGGCGCGTTTGTCACGATTATTCTGCCAATCGCGCTGCCCGGCATGGTGGCCTCGTTCATCATTGCGTTGGTTTTGACGTGGAATGAATATTTCTTTGCAGCATTGCTCACCTCTTCGCATGCCAAAACCCTGCCCGTAATGGTAGCCAGCCAAACCGGATCTCAAGGCATTTCTTGGTGGTCAATGGCCGCGCTGTCATTCGCAGCGATTTTACCCTTGATCGTGATCGGTATTGTGCTTGAGCGGTTTATCATTAAAGGCATGGCAGCCGGCGCGGTGAAATAAGAAATTCTTCGGGTACTCTTAAGGGCTACGCCCCAAATGCAGCCACCAGACGCGGCCGTTTATTCTAAAAAGAATTCAGGATGTTCTTTTTCTAAGGGCGTCAAAAAGGACATCAATCTGCCCAAATGTTCCTGCATCGCGGCGCGAGCCGCCGCTGGATTACGCCGTTGCAGGGCCTGAAAAATTGCCTGATGTTCTGTCAATGTTTCCGCAACCCGACCCGGTACGGGCAGAACAAGCTGGCGCGCGCGATCCACATTCACCCAGGCGGTTTCTGCGAACCATGTCAATTTCTTAAAACCGGTAAATGCCAAAAGCATTTGGTGAAATTCACGATCTAAGCCATAAAAACCTTGAAAATCCTCATCCGCCACGAACGCCTCTTGGATCCGGATATTGCGTCGCAATAGCACGATCTGCTCCTGCGAAATTTGACGCCCCAACCGTTCAATCGCGGCAAGCTCTAACGCCTCGCGAATAAAGGCCCCTTCCCTGATTTCATCCATCGAAAAACGCGCCACATACGTGCCCGCTTGTGGAAACACCTCCACAAGCCCCTCTTGAGCAAGCCGGCTTATAGCTTCAGAAATCGGTGAGCGTGACACCCCTAAGCTGGCGCATAATTCACTTTTACGGATCAGCTCTCCGGGTTTGAATTGCAGATTGATGATCGCATCGCGCAGCGTAGAATAGGTGCGTTGCGTTAAAGAGCCTAGCGATGGCTCTATGGTTTTCAACTTTTTCGTCTCTGACTTTGCCAATTCAGAAACCCGCCCTCACGATGTGATATGCTAACATGTTAGCGCCATAGCCTGATGAGTCAAGCCAGCCGCGCGGCATCGCGCTGGGCGTGGGCCTAACACGTCACCTATGGCGGCACAACCGTTCCCAGGCCGCACACGCAACCCAATTCATCAATTCAGAAGGAAAGCATAGGGTTTTGGGGAACGTTAAAGCCTTTTCATGATGGCTTTTGTCGCGTCATAAAGATCTCGAAATATTTGAAAGTTATGATCATACCGCGGGTCAGCATTCGCGCGGATATCCGCTGCTATTGGGTTCCAATGCTCAATATCGGTGCGCTTCACCCGGCCAATGGCCAAAGCTGCCAAAAACGCATCACCATAACTCGCCCCTACCGTATTTTTGCGCACTTCCTGACGCAAGCCGCAAATATCAGAGGTGGCCTGAAGCCAAACCGCGTTCTTGGTCCCCCCGCCAACCGCCAATAACCGGTGTGGAGGGTGACCGATTTCAGAAAATGTGTCGGTGACATGTCGCGTTCCATAGGCAATGCCCTCAATCAAGGCACGATACATATCCCCCCGCGTATGGGTAAGATTTAATCCAAAAAAACTGCCCTTGGCATTGGCATCATGAATCGGCGTCCTTTCACCCGAGAAATAGGGCAAAAGTAGCAGGCCCTTGGCGCCGGGGGACGATTCTTGTGCCTCTAGCGCCAATAAGGGAAAAGCCTCTTCGGGATCCAAATCTTTGGCAAACTGGTCGCGAAACCAATGCGTGAGCGTTCCGCTGGTGGCCAGCCCTGCCATCGAGGCATGTTCGCCTTCAAACAACCAAGGCGCATACCACAAACGCGGATCGCTAACGCGCTGCGCTGTACGTAAAATAATAAATATGGTTGAACCATACATCGCCATCATATCGCCAGGCGTATTTACCCCAACCGAAACCGCCTCAGCCGCAGCATCTATGGTGCCAGCCGTGATCGGTGTGCCTTCGGCAAGCCCTGTTGCCTGCGCGGCAGATTTGGTAACATAACCCGCAATATCGGTTGACCAGAGCAACTCAGGCAATTTCTCCAAATCGACGATATCATCTGCCAGATCCTCAATCCACGATTGCGTTGACACATCATAAAGCGGCGAAAAATTGGCGGCGGTGTAATGATCGATCACATAGCGCCCTGTGAGCCGATGCACTAAAAAGCTGGTTGAAGTTAAAATCCGAGCGGTTTGATTATAAAGATCAGCTCGATTGCGCTTGAGCCAAAGAATTTTTGGTCCCACAGATTGCGACGTCAACGCATTTCCGCAGCGGCTCAGGATTACCTCTTCACCAATGCGCTCTGTCAGCTCGCGCACCTCGCGTTCAGCGCGGGCATCCACCCCATAAAGCACCCCGTTCATCAACGGGTTTCCCTGCGCATCCACGGGCAGCATGCAGGGCCCAATCGCGCTGCAAGCAACCGCAAGAATATTTGCCGGATCAATTCCCGATTGTTTCAACAAGGCTTGGCTAACGACACAAAAATCGCCCCACCAATCTTGCTCGGGATCATGTTCTGCCCAGCCCGGTTGCGGCACCAACATTTTATGCGCGCGCCCCGCTTGCGCGATCACCTTCCCGCGTTCATCAACCAAAACACCTTTGGTTTCATAAGTGCCAATATCAATCCCTAATGTATAGCGCATTACGCTATTCTCCCCGCAGCAATGAAAATGCCGGATCAATGCGCTGCAAACCCGCGATCAAAAGCCTGCTCAACCCTGCCAAATCATTTAGATCACACAGCTCAGAGGGCGAATGTGAATATCGCATCGGAAAACCCAGATCCAAAGCCGCCACCCCTTCGCCTACCAGCTGCACATAAGACAGGTCAGTTAAGGCGCCGATATGCGCGCTGCGCTGCAACGGCAGCGAAAGATCCTGCGCAACGCGATCAAAAAGCGCCACCAAGCTTGGGTGCGGTATAACCCCGTTCAGGGTGCCGCGCCCATGAAAGGAAAACATGCTCATCGCCGGGCCGGCGCCCAAAGCCACATCGCCGCGCCCCTGCATATCAGGCGTGTCGGTCGCTAAGATAAGATCAAGCTGGATTGCAATATCAGGGCAAAGCTGTTGCGCCATGGGCAAAGCCCCGCGCAGGTTAAATTCTTCTTGAACGGTGAACACAATATCCACGGGCGGTCCGGCTGTGCGCTCGGCCAAATGTCGCGCAACTTCTAACAAAACCGCGCAGCCCGCCCGATCATCAATGCTGGTTCCAGCCACCCGGTCGGCGCTTAACGCCTGCGTTTTGGGAAAATAAACAACCGGGCTGCCAATATTGATGCCTGCCGCCCTAACGTCAGCGGCCGAGCTAAAACCTAAATCGATATACATCTCGGAATATGGGAGAACTTTATACTTTTCTTCGGGCAAGGTGGCATGATGGCTTTTATTTGCAAAAACGCCAGCAACATCGCGCCCCTCGCCAACGCAGACCAAGACCGGTTGCCCTGCCAGCGCGCGCTCGGGCACGCCGCCCAAACGCTCAACACGCAAAAATCCATCGTCTTCTATTTTACGCACCACGAATCCCAATTGATCCATATGCGTGAATAACATCACCTTGGGCCCGGTTCCTGGAAACTGAACCAATAGATTTCCCAACCGGTCACTGCGCGTTGAAAGCCCTAGCCCCTGCAGTTGCTTTTTCAGATAGCGTGCCACACGCTCTTCATAGCCCGACAAGCCCGGCACCAGCATCAAGGCCTGTAAATCCTGTTTTATACGATTTTTCACATGCGCCCCCTTAAAACTCGGACGCGGTCCATAAAATCTAAGGCTCGGGCAGGATCAACGCTGTTCCAAGTATCGCCATCGCGTTTTAACGAAGAACCGACAATACAGCCATCCGCGACCCGAAGCACATCAGCCACCGTCTCGTGTTTTACCCCCGTATTGGCCAAAACAGGGGTGTCTGGCAAAATTGCTTTCACCGCCTCAAGATCGGACAGGGCGGCAGCCTCGCCGGTGATTTGGCCACTGACCAAAACCGCATCGGGAATCGAAGAAAACACGGCGCTGCGCGCCCGATCGGGCAAAGACCGCTGATCGAGAGAATGCGCAAACTCTGCCGAAATATTGAACAACATCAGCATATCCGAGCGCCCAAGGCGATCACGATAACGCATGGCATCACCCGCATCTGGCGCCCAAAATCCCATATCAGACGCATAGGTGCCGGTGAAAATCTCGCGTATAAAGGCCGCGCCGGTTGCCGCCCCAAGCGCCACCGAAGCGCGTGGATCCCACAGCATATTCACACCAAAAGGCACTGTAATTTCGGCGCGCAACTGCCCAATCACATAGGCCGCCGTAGCCGTTGAAGCAGGGTCGACCTGAAACTCATAGGGGCGATCATTTTCATTGCCAAACATCACCGCATCAACACCAGCCGCTTGCAGCGCCATCAAATCGGCGCGCGCGGCGCTTAAAAGCCCCTCAAGCCCAGCGGCAGCATCATAAAGAGGGCTGCCAGGCAAAGCCCCCAAATGCACCATTGCAATTACCGGTTTGGGCTTTTGAAACAGCGTAGAAAATCGTGTCATGCCTGCGGCCTTCCAAAAAGAACTAATTGCCAAAAGCTTAGCCATTAAAATCTGTGCAGGCAAAAGAAAACTCGCTAAACTTCTGGCAAACAAGGAGAACCAATATGCTTAACACGCGTCACTGGGATCGGCATAAAACGGGCGGTCTGAATTTCACCGAATTAGGCTTTGGCACCGCGCCATTGGGAAATTTATACAAAGCGATTTCTGACGCTGAAGCGCGGGCAACATTGGATCAAGCCTGGGAAAGCGGAATGCGCTATTTTGATACAGCCCCGCTTTATGGGCTGGGTCTAAGCGAAACCAGATTGAATGGTTTTTTACGCGATAAACCGCGGGATCAGTATCTTTTGTCAAGCAAAGTCGGGCGGATCATGAAACCCTGCGCTCCTGAAGCGCGCACGGGGCTGGGGAAATGGTTCGACGTGCCCCAGCGCCAAGAACAATATGATTATTCTTATGACGGGGTCATGCGCTCGGTAGAGTTTTCACTTGAGCGGCTTGGCGTTAGCCGCATTGATATTTTATATGTCCATGACTTATGCGTTTTCACCCATGGATCAAAACAGGCCTCGGATGCACGTATCGATAGTTTTTTTGACGAAAAAGGCTATGCGGCGATGCTTGAACTGCGCGATCAAGGCGTCATTAAAGCCATTGGGGGCGGGGTGAATGAATGGGAAGTATGCCAAACCTTGGCCGAGCGGGGTGATTTTGATCTCTTCTTGTTGGCCGGGCGCTATACGCTGTTAGAGCAGGAGGCCTTGGAAAGCTTTTTACCGCTCTGCGAAGCGCGCGGAATCGGCATCGTTACAGGGGGGCCTTATAATTCGGGTATTTTGGCAACCGGAGCCGTACCCGGCGCATTTTACAACTATGATCCTGCCCCTGCCCATATTATGGAGAAAGTTGCCAAAATCGAGGTGATTTGCGCGCAATTTAACGTTCCTCTTATCGCCGCAGCGATCCAGTTTCCGCTCTTGCACAGCACGCATATGGCCGTCATTCCAGGCGGGCAAAGCGCAGAGCAAACGCGCTCGAACATTGCAGCTTTGCAATGTGACATTCCAAGCGAACTTTGGACCAACTTAAAATCCGCCGGGCTGATGCACCCAGATGCACCAACAGGACCGCCCAGATGATCATCGATGCACATCAACATTTTTGGCAACCCCTGCGCGGCGATTACGGCTGGATGCCCGAAGATAATCCAACGCTGAACAGAGCCTATGCCCCAAAAGACCTGTTGCCGATCCTGACGCGGCACAATATTGGCGGCACCATCCTTGTTCAGGCGGCGCCCAGCGTGGAAGAAACCGAATATATGCTGGGCTTGGCAGATGGCTGCGATGCCATTTTAGGCGTTGTTGGCTGGGTCGATTTTGAAACCCCCAGCCAACGCCAAACGCTCGCGCGATTATCGCAGCATCCAAAGTTTGTAGGGGTGCGCCCGATGATCCAAGATATACCCGATGTCAATTGGATGCTCAGGGCGGATATCCAATGGGCCTTCGAAAGCATCTGTCAGCTCGATCTGAGCTTTGATGCGCTTGGATTCCCTCAACATTTGCCGAATTTTTTAACGCTGGCGAAGCGGTATCCTGAAATGAGAACGGTATATGACCATTGTATGAAGCCGCAAATTCGCGATGCTATGGGCGGACAAGACGCGTTGACAAAATGGGCTGAAGGGATCACCGCTCTGGCCAATATTGGCAGCAGCTATTGCAAATTATCAGGCTTAATCACCGAAGCGGGCGAGGGCTGGACAAAAGCCGATTTAAAGCCATTTTCCGATCACATATTGCAAAGCTTTGGGGCCGATCGCGTGATGTGGGGCTCAGACTGGCCGGTCTGCCGCCTTCAAGGCGAATATGACGTTTGGTTAAGCGCAGCCCAAAGCCTCACCTCGCATTTAACGCCGCTCGAGCAAGCGAAGGTGTTTGCGCAAAATGCCCGAAATTTTTATCACTTGCGATAACGCGGCCTAAAGCGCGCTGTTCTGTATTAAGGCTTTTATGTCGCTAGGGGTGATCTCCGAACGCTGGTGCCGCGGCGTGGCGACGTGCAGCGCCGCCGCCGCTTGGGCATATCTAAGCGCAGATTCCCAAGGGATCTGCGCAAGCCGCTGCGCCGCCAAGGCCCCAACAAAAACATCCCCTGCCCCATGCGAAGACAAAGACGGCACCTCAAAAGCAGGAAAGCTTTGGCAGGCGCCATCGGGCAAAATCAAATCAAGCCCATCCGCCCCTTTGGTTATGATCTTAGTTAATCTCTGATAGGCAGGGTTAGAAAAAAAGGCTTGATAGAACTGCGCTTCGACACGGTTCATAATCACCACATCCAGCTGTCCCATCAGCGCCGGCCCAATCTCGCGGGCTGGCGCAGCATTCAGCCAAACCTCGCTGCCGTTTGCGCGCGCGCGTTGCGCAAGTGCCAAATTGATCGCCTCGGGAATTTCATTTTGCAGCAAAAGCAGGCCAGTCTCCGCGTCAAGCGACACTTGCGCTGCATCAATCCGCAAATTGGCTTCAGAGACGATCACCGCGCCGTATTCGCCGCCCGTCTCCAGGATCGCTACGCTCATCCCACTGGCCCCGGCATCTTGCTGCAATTGCGACAGATCCAAGCCAGACTCTTGCAAAACGCGCAATAAACTCTTGCCAAACTCATCTTGGCCAAGGCGGCCTACGAAATAGGTTTCGGCGCCATTGCGCTGGGCAGAAACCGCCTGATTGCCCCCTTTACCGCCAAAATCATACGCCACCTCACTGCCGCGCACCGTTTCATCGCGCTGCGGTAAATTGGGTGCTTGCACCAAAACATCCCAATGCAAAGCCCCAAGCACGCAGAGCCGCGTCATGCGAAGAGGCTGCCCTGAACGATGCGCATCGCATTGGGCGCATCTTGCTGGGCAATTGCCCGCTGCAAATCGGCATTATCGGCCAGACGGGTGGCGATAGGCAGTAATTTGTGAATTGCGGCAATATTGCTCTGGGCTTCGGCAACAGGATCCAAGCCGGAATGGTCGGGGAATGTGTCAAAATACAACGCGCCGTGATAGTTTAAACGTTGCAGTTCAACCAAAAGCTCAACCGTTTGGATCGGATGCACCGCCGCCACCATCAACCCATTATCCCATTTGCCATAGCCATCGTTTAAATGAACTCCAAGCAGCTTCGAATGCCGCGCAATCAAACTGGCCGCAAAGGCCGGCATTTCATCCGCATAAAGCACATGCGCAAAATCTAACGTTACGCCGGTATTCGCGCGGCCAATCTCTTTAAGCGCCAAAAGCGTGGTTGCACCATCCGGCATAAGCGCGAAAGCCCGCGGCTCATTCGGTTTATATTCTAAAGCAATTTCAATATCTGGATTATGATCCGCCACCTCGGCGATCGCTTGAACCGTATCATCCCAGATTTTGGAATAATCGGCCTGAAAGGAATAATCGAACCCATCTTGCCCCATCCAGAGCGTCATCAAAGATCCGCCAAGTTCTGCCAAAGCATCCAAGCCCGCCTTCGTTTCATCAATCGCAGCGCGGCGCACCGTTGGGTCTGGATTGGTAAACGCGCCCAGCTTGAAACCCGGATTAGTGTAATAGCGCATGGCCAAACCGTTCAACACGATCTGTTGATCTTGAAACAGATGCTTTAAATCTTGCATCGACACATCGGCAAAATGATCCGGGTAATTGAGATCAGCAGCGTTGAGCCCTGCGGTTGCCGCGCGCGTCAGCAGGTCAATCGTAGTAATTTTGTTTTTTCCGGGCCAGTACGCCTCTGCCCCGATTTTAAAAGCGTTCAAACGCCCCGCAAATTTGATATCGCTGCCGGTTTTCATTTATCCCCCGTTTCTTCTGCTGAGCGAAGGCTAACACTGGCCCCGAAACTTAGCAATCTGAACCCGTGACCAAACAAAGACGCAGCGAATTGCCCTAGCTGAACCCATCAGGCGCTAAAAGCTTTGATCCGCAAAATAATCTGTGCTTATCTTTAGAGACTTTTCTCGCACCACGGGCCATTTGCCACCACGTGGCGCAAATACAGAATAATTAAGGAAATAGTGATGTATGGTGAAGTTCAAGGAACGGGGTTTGAAACGATTGATCTCCGCTTTGACGCCTGCTTAACCGGGCATGGGCGCGTTGAACGGCTTTGGAGCGGCGCGCGCTGGCTGGAAGGCCCGGTTTGGTTTGCCGCTGGACGCTATCTTTTGATCTCAGACATTCCCAATAACCGTCTTTTGCGTTGGGATGATACGGATGACAGCATGTCCGTATTTCGCAGACCCTCAAATTATTGCAATGGCAATACGATTGACCAACAGGGGCGCTTGATTACCTGTGAGCATCTCACGCGGCGCGTCACGCGCACCGAACATGATGGATCGATCCGGGTTTTGGCAGATGAATTTAACGGCAAAAAGCTAAACTCACCCAATGATGTGGTGGTGAAATCCGATGGATCTGTATGGTTTACCGATCCGACATACGGCATTTTAAGCGATTATGAGGGCCGCCGGGCACCGGCCGAACAAAGCGGCTGTCATGTATATCGAATTGATCCGGAGACATCCGATATAAAACAAGTGACCCGCGACTTTATGCAACCCAATGGTTTGGCGTTTAACCCAGATGAAACCGCGTTATTCATCTCTGATACGGGGGCGTCCGATGCGGAAAACGGACCAAAACATATTCGCAAATTTAACCTTGGCGAAAACGGGCAAACGCTGAGCGAAAGTACGGTCTTCGCCGAATGCAGCGCAGGCTTGTTCGATGGATTTCGATTTGACGATGCGGGCCGGCTTTGGAGCTCTGCGGCGGATGGCGTGCATTGCTATGATCCAGATGGCACTTTGATCGGAAAAATACTCATTCCCGAAATGGTCGCCAACCTATGTTTCGGGGGCGCTGCCCGAAATCGGTTGTTTATCGCAGGCACCACCTCGCTTTATGCGGCCTATCTCAATGTCAACGGCGCCTAACGTAATTGCCTTGGGTCAATCTAAATTTAAGGCATAGAAATCATTCTTTTGAGAAATGCGGGCCAGATCGTGAGCGCCACGCGCTGTCATGGAAGAACCGTGTGAAACGCGTCTCGATAGGGTTGCGCAGACGCCGGCAATTCACGCTTTAAAAAGAAATTATGATCCGTCACCTGACGCCTCAGAACCGGCAACATCTCTTTAAATGCGGCATAAATTGATGGGCTTGGGACCGGCAGATCATCCTTTATCAACGCATGCAGCTGCGCCAAGCGATAATATGGCACCATCGGAAACATATGATGTTCTACATGATAATTCATATCCAGATAAATAAACCGGCTGATCCGGTTCATATAGACCGTGCGCGTGTTTAAACGGTGATCCAAAACATCTTCTGCCAATCCGCCATGCTGCAACACGCCCGTCATCACGTGATGCCACGCGCCATATAGCCGCGGCAATCCAATCACCATCAAGGGCAGAATGGACCACAAAATAAGTGCAAGCGCACCGGTTGCTGCATAGATCACCACCCAAATCCGCGCAACATGGATAACCTTTTTGGCTTCGACCTCAGGCACATAGCAAGCTTCCTCAGGATGCAGCTTCCCGCTTGCGTGAAGGCACATCCGCGCCCAGCCATTATAGGCGTCAATCAGCCCAAAAAAGTTGATAACAATGCTGACCAAAGCCGGGGGGCGCATCATCAACAATTCAGGATCGCGACCAATAATATACGTATCGGTATGATGGCGCGCGTGGCTCCACCGCCACGTATAGGGGTTGCGCACCATCATGAAGCTCGAAATATGATAGACCACATCGTTCATCAACGGCGTTCGGAAGGCGGTGCCATGCCCGCATTCATGCCAGCGCGAATCCGAAGCAGATCCGTATAAAACCCCATAGGCGAGCCAAAATGGCAGCGACCAAAGGCTGGGCCAAAGCGCAATACCGGCCAGCGCAAAACAGAACATCAAGCCATATAGAATGGCTGTATCGCGCAGCGCAGGCCCATCCGAGCGCTTCATCAAGGCTTTCATGTCTTTTCGAGACACATCCGAGTGATACCACTCTGCTGCAGCCAACCCCGTTTCAACCGCATTACGCCCGTTTTCTCCCAAAAGGCTATAATCACGCTGCATCCTGCCGCCCCCCAATCTTTCATCTAAAGATGATTGTATAGCGCGTAGCTTACGCGTTATTCTGTTGAGAGCCAGTTCAAAAAAACAATCCGGCCTCTAAAATAACCAATCGCTTTTTTGAGACAGTCAGATCTGGCGTTTTATGGCAGCGCGCCGAAGCAGACACGCCTTTTCAAGCAAACCATCAATCAAGAAGACCGAGCGCAGGCATAAATAATATACACTTAAAACGTGTATTTTTACTTATTTTAAATGGATTAAATTTTAATATACGAATTTAGATGCACGTGTAAGTGGAATGTTTTATGTTGTGTATAATAAAAGAAAGCAATAATCATGCCATAAATTAAATTATTGCATTAAGCTGCATGTAAATATATTAAATCATTATAAAGCAATGCCTTACAAGATAACCCCTGCATAAAGCCCGGGCAATTTTAAACCAAACGATCCTGTGGATAACCTTGTGGTTAACTCTAAACATAGTCTCTTTCTAAATTGCAGACCTGCTAGATCGCAGACCTTGGCTTTGCGATCAGTCTGTAGCGCATTCAAAAAGCTTCTGATTGCACCTGAGGGGCCATCACATCGCAGGCATGATGTATCAAAAAGGGTACACAGACACATCATGACGTATAAATTTTAGCTTTTTCTTTCGATAAACAGTAGAATTACTGGCTTTAAAGAAAGAAAAAGCGATAAGGTTAAAATCAGAAATGGGAGAAAAAAATGGTAAGATTTATTGTAAGTGTCGCTGGTTTATGCGTATCCAGCACCGCATTAATGGCTGGCGGCATGGAAAGAACTGCGCTTTCAACTGGATTTATGTATGAAAACGGCGGATATGCCGAAGTAGCTTATTCGAGCCGAGACTATACCGTCACCGCTCCGGTATTTGCACCAGATGAATCTGTCATCGAAGATCAGACTGGCTTTTCTCTGGCTGCAAAATTTGACGTAACCGAGATGCTCAGCTTCGGTTTAAGTCAATATAATCAGGCGGGTGTGGGCTTGAATTATCAAGGTGCAGGTGGAACCGGCGCCGTTGGCGGTGGGTTAAACTTGATCGGCCCAAAAGTGAGCCTTGATATAGACGCGTTGGTCTTCTTGGGGCGTTATGCCCTGAGTGAAAATTACAGCTTCATGCTGGGTATGAAAAATACAACCATCAAGGATGCCAGCGCGGATATTTTTAAGACTTCTGCGGCTCCGACAACAACTGCGGCTGCAGTAAAAGGAGGGACAGCATCATCGGCTGTGGCAGCTATCGCGTATGAGCAACCTGATATTGCTCTACGCGTTGAATATCTATACGAAGCAGACGTTTCCTTTAGCTTAGATACAACTGGCGGCTTGAATGCTGGCACAGGAACCACGCAGGGGTCTTTGCCAGATTACCAGACGATTAACTTTCAAACGGGAATCGCAGCCGATACTTTGGCCTTTGGCTCGATCAGAATGGCGGATTGGAAAAACCACCAACTTGCTGTAGCACCGCAAACTTTAGCAGGAACCGGTGTATTTGGCGGTCCTACGTCAAGTTTTTCAAACTCGACAACGTACAGCTTGGGCGTCGGTCGAAAAGTCTCTGACGATCTGTCGCTCTCTCTGTCAACAAATTGGGAGAACGGGACCGAATCGTCAGGAACATCGCTTCTGTCACCAACCAACGGGTACAATGGATATAGCCTTGGGGCCAAGTACAATATGGATAATTTAACGTTGAGCGGAGGGGTGAATTATACCACTTTCGGCGATAAAACCATCACCTCCACAATTGCTGATGAATTTAGCGGAAATAGCGTCTTAAGCTATGGCATCAAAGTTGGCGTGAACTTTTAACGTTATACACAATGCGCTCTATCCCATCAAAACCGGGATAGAGCACTTTTTTCAACGCCAAAGAACTTCTCTGTTGAATTATTAAAATTACATCAAAGAATTTCGACCGCTAGAAGGCATCCCTTCCCCCTAGCCCATCAATGTTGACAAGGCTCGTTTGAAACGCAGCCAGTTTAAAATGGATCACGCAGAATGAAAGCCATGCTTTGCGAAAAATTTGGCCCACCAGAAGATCTGGTACTCAAAGAGGTTGCGGACCTTATCCCCTTAGCGGGTCAGGTGCGCATTGCGACTGAGGCCTGCGGCGTAAATTTCCCCGATACGCTGATCATTGAAAATAAATATCAGTTCAAGCCCGACCTGCCTTTTGCACCGGGCGGCGAAGTCACCGGGATTGTGGATGCCGTCGGCGATGGGGTCTCGCAAGATCTGCTGGGTCAACCTGTGATGTGTATGACCTTATCGGGGGGGTTTGCAGAGCAAACGCTATGCAAAGCCGAAGATCTGATTGCACGCCCCAGCTCTATGCCAAGCACCGTTGCAGCCGGGTTTACCATGACCTATGGCACCTCGATGCACGCGCTGAAACAGCGCGCGCAATTGCAAGCCGGCGAAACACTATTGGTCCTGGGCGCCGGCGGCGGCGTTGGGTTAGCCGCCGTTGAAATCGGCAAACAAATGAACGCCACGGTCATCGCAGCCGCCAGCTCAGCAGAAAAATTAAACGCGGCCAAAAACGCCGGCGCCGATCACTTAATCGACTATTCGCAGCAAGATCTGCGCAGCGCGCTGAAGGAGATCGTCGGCAAAAAAGGCGTTGACGTAGTCTATGATCCCGTTGGCGGAGACATGTTTGAAGCCGCGCTCAGATCAACGGCTTGGGGCGGGCGCGTTCTTGTTGTTGGCTTTGCCTCGGGCGACATCCCCAAAGTACCCGTCAATCTTGCGCTCTTGAAAGGTTGTTCGATCGTTGGCGTGTTCTGGGGTGCATTTCGGCTTAATTACACCAAAGAAGATAATGAAAATTTTGAACAGCTTTTTGCATGGTATGAAGATGGGAAGCTGAAACCTTACGCCTCGAAGATCTATGCATTAGAAGCGGCCGCACAGGCGTTAAACGATCTAAAGAACCGCAAAGCCGTGGGTAAAATTGTGCTCAAAACAACATAATTGTCGGGAAAATTCACAAAAGGGCCATTTCAACCCTTAATCTTGGATTCAGCGCAGCGTTGCTTTTAGAACGCCAATCTGCGACTGTTTCCATAAGGTTATATAATTTTGACAATTTATCCGATATAGAAGCGAGATCCTCATGAACGTATTCGGCACCGCCACCCTTCTCACCACATTTCTAGCCAGCTCTATTGCAGCGGATCCGCTGGTTGGAAAATGGCAAACCGTCGCCGATGACAATGGCAATTTCGGCCATGTTGAAATATCGGCCTGCGAAACTTCCCTATGCGGTGTTTTGGTTCAAAGCTATGGAGCAGATGGGAAAAAACGAGACAGTGAAAATATTGGCCGTACATTGATTTGGGACATGCAAAACCAAGGCGACGGAAAATATGGCAATGGCAAAATTTACTCGCCCGATCGCGACAAAACATATTCCTCTAAACTCGTTCTAGAAGGGGATGCGTTGAAAGTGTCAGGATGCGTGCTGTTTATCTGCCGCGATGGCGGGACATGGACACGCGTTAAATAAAGCAAGCCTCTGCATAGACCTGTGTAAACTTATGATTTAAATCTATTCGTAAAATACAATTTGATTATACCGTCGCAGAACGGCGTTGATTGGATGATCCCAATGGGTTTTCCTTTCAAATATCTAGGCAATAAGAATGTCACGAAATTTGGCTATGCCTGCTATCCATAAAAGAACCCTTCGATCGGCTTGTGAGAATACGCCGATCTGGCTTTAGGCTTAACCTTGTCCAAAAGCTTTGTATTTTGTATTATTGTCAGCGCGGTTTGTCTAAAAGGTATTTATTTCGCCTCTGGGATGCGAAGTCTTTATTCCTATGCGCGTTTCTGGAAGGCTGTTTTGCATTATGTCTGGGCCGTGGAGGGTCGCTCTGGCAACACTAACCACGCGTTGTGTTTGTTTATTT